>Ga0172372_10008178_pt1 | contig 13876 bp, 6 predicted proteins | sample LakKiv5m_2_FD_114544 | JGI IMG/M metagenome (GOLD analysis project Ga0172372, IMG submission 114544) | Freshwater microbial communities from Kabuno Bay, South-Kivu, Congo - kab_092012_9.5m | ecosystem: Environmental > Aquatic > Freshwater > Lake | place: Democratic Republic of the Congo...
ATGGGCGAATTCAATCTCATGTCTACACGCTCGAAGACAGGTGCATGGGGAATAGGTCTTGGCCACTATTCAGCAGGAAGTGGCCCTAAGAATGTCGCAGGTGAATTTGCAGGATTCAGCAATCAGCATGCTGACATTTTTGGTAAGCGATATCTGAAGAAACACGAGTTGTCCGGCGATTTCGGTTTCGATCGTAACGTGGTTTACAACTACGGTAGTCCCGTTGAGGCGAACTTCTTCACCAAAGATTTCTCCCGTCAGAAATACAATTTCTTCGAAGTGAGCGGAGGATTGAAAAGTTTCTACTCTGATTCCGAAATGGTGAATCACAGCATCCGTATCGGTTACAATCATTTTGATAATCGATTCGGTGTTACTGAAGACCGCGTGATGTTGAATGCCGTTGCAGGTCGTTACATACGCACTGAATATCTCGACGCTGACTTCGGTGTAGATTACAACCGCGTTAGCGGACTCGGTGATACTTCTGCGACCACAATCGTTCATTTCAATCCGCGTTTTACCGCGCGCGGGAAGAAGATTCACGCCTCGGCAGGGTTAGGTATCTATCACGAAACAAATCTTGGTGGCGGCACTTATTTCTATCCCCAGGCGTATTTCAGTTACGATATCGTAAACCACATCATCATACCGTACATTTCATTATCCGGTCGTCTGGATCGAAACAACTATCATTCACTTGCCGCTGCCAATCCGTTCATCATGTCGAGCATTGCAACGGACATGAGAAACACGCAGCGTTTGTTTGAACTCGAAGCCGGGCTGAAAGGAAGCATCAGTGCTGAAATCTTCTATCAGGTTTCTGCTTCACGCTACGAGCTTAAAAACATGCCTCTGTTCGTGAATACTGTCTTCGCTCAGGATGTCATGCAGAATAAGTTTGACGTGATTTACGATGGAGCAGATGTTGTGCACATCGGCGGACAACTCGGCTGGCAGAAACTTGAAAAAATCAAGGTCATTGCAGGCGGCGATTGGTATCAATACAAAATGGACGTGGAATCGCATCCTTGGCACACGCCTACATTGCGTTTGAACCTGATCGCTAATTATAACATTCAGGATAAGATCATCGCGCGTGCTGAGGTGTATTTCCTAAACGGGCAATATGCGCGCACAGGAAGCAACGGAGTGTACAATACAGTCAATCTGAACGGAATTACTGACGTCAATCTCGGATTCGAGTACCGTTACAATAAATTCCTGTCACTTTATGTTGATTTACGCAACGTAGCCAACCAGCGTTATCAGCGTTGGTACGGTTATCCTACGCAGAAGTTCAACTTCATGGCAGGACTTACTTACACCTTCTGATCGAAGTACAGAAACGGGTCAAATAAGGCCTTCCTTCTTGCCAAATTTCGGAGCCGAATTTTATTAACATTTTTGTTGATAAGTACTGGCGTTTCCCCAATGAAAATGAAGAGTAAAAGGCTTATGTTTTCGTACATTTGTGTACAAAAAAAATAAGCCCGATTTCACGGGCTTTTAATTATATGGAAGACATCGTGAAAGAAAAACAGGAGTCCGATTATTCGGCAGACAGTATACAGGTTCTGGAAGGGCTGGAAGCCGTTAGAAAGCGCCCGGCAATGTACATTGGAGATGTTGGCGTAAAAGGCTTGCATCACCTCGTTTATGAGGTTGTAGATAACTCAATCGACGAAGCGCTCGCAGGTCATTGCAAAAATATTGTGGTAACCATCCACGAGGATAATTCCATTTCCGTGAAAGATGACGGACGTGGTATTCCTGTAGATATGCACCCGAAAGAAAAACGTTCTGCTCTGGAAGTTGTACTCACTGTACTTCACGCCGGCGGAAAATTCGATAAGGATTCCTACAAAGTTTCCGGTGGATTACACGGCGTGGGTGTTTCCTGCGTTAATGCGCTTTCAAAACACCTGAAAGTAACTGTGCACCGTCAAGGGAAAATCTGGCAACAGGAGTTTGAAATCGGGAAACCGCTTTATTCCGTTAAGGAAGTAGGGGAGAGCAATCTCACAGGAACGGAAGTTCATTTCTATCCTGATACCACTATTTTCCTTGTTTCGGAATATAACTACGAAACACTGGCAAGTCGCATGCGCGAATTGGCGTACCTGAACAAAGGTATTTCCATCACGCTGTTCGATCTTCGTGTGAAAAATGATGACGGTTTCCCGGTGAGCGAACAATTTCTTTCGGAAGGCGGTCTTCGTGAGTTCGTTGCTTTCCTCGATGCAAATCGTGAGAAACTGATTGAAGATGTTATTTACATGGAAGGCGAGCGTAACGGCGTTCCGGTTGAAGTTGCAATGCAGTACAACTCTTCATTCAGCGAGAATCTGCATTCTTACGTTAACAACATCAATACGCACGAAGGCGGTACGCACGTTGCAGGTTTCCGTCGCGGATTGACACGTACTTTGAAAAATTACGCCGAGAAAAACGGAATGCTTTCAAAGCTGAAATTTGAAATCAACGGTGACGACTTCCGTGAAGGATTAACCGCCGTGATCTCAGTTAAGGTTGCTGAACCGCAATTCGAAGGGCAAACAAAAACAAAACTCGGTAACAGCGACATCGATGGTGTTGTAAGTGCCGCAGTAAGCGATATGCTGAGCCAGTATCTGGAAGAACATCCGAAACAGGCCCGCATGATCGTTGATAAAGTAATTCTCGCCGCTACTGCGCGTCATGCGGCGCGTAAAGCACGTGAACTTGTTCAGCGCAAAGGCGCTCTTACTGGTGGCGGACTTCCGGGTAAACTGGCCGATTGCTCTGAGAGCGATCCTGGCAAATGCGAGCTCTTCCTTGTCGAAGGAGATTCAGCGGGCGGAACTGCGAAGCAGGGACGCAACCGCGCGTTCCAGGCGATCATGCCGTTAAGAGGTAAAATTCTTAACGTCGAGAAAGCAATGGAACATAAGATCTACGAGAACGAAGAAATCAAAAACATTTTCACTGCTCTCGGTGTGTACCGCGGAACGGCAGAAGATGAACGTGCGCTCAATCTTGAAAAACTGCGCTATCACAAAGTTGTTATCATGACCGATGCGGACGTTGACGGCAGTCACATCTCTACGCTCATCATGACATTCTTCTTCCGCCAGATGAAAGAAATCATTGAGAATGGTTATCTGTACATCGCAACACCGCCGCTTTATCTCGTGAAAAAAGGGAAAGAAGAACGCTATTGCTGGACAGAAGAACAACGTGCAGCGCACATTAAAGAACTCGCCGGAGAAGGCAAAGAAAGTTCAGTTGGTGTGCAGCGTTACAAAGGTCTCGGTGAAATGAACGCGGAGCAGTTGTGGTCAACTACCATGAATCCTGAAAACCGCACACTGCGCAAAGTAACAATTGAAAGTGCCGCAGAAGCAGATCGCATCTTCTCTATGTTGATGGGTGATGACGTTCCGCCACGTCGCGAGTTCATTGAGAAAAACGCGAAGTACGCGAAGATCGACGCTTAATCATTTCAATACTTTTCAGAAAGGCTTCCTCAAAAGGGAAGTTTTTTTTTTTTGAAGCGCATCACCAGCGCATCAAATCTACAGCTGTCCTGCCATCGCTGTTACGGTTATATTGTTCCCATGTAATTTGCAATTAGAACCAACGGTATCACGCTCTGTCAGGGCTAAACCGCAACAACATCTCAATAAAAAAGCCCCGGAAATTCCGAGGCTTCTAGAGTCATCAAATTTGAATTACTTGTTCTTCGGTGCAGGAACTACCGGGGCTTTCTGTGCTTGAGGTAGAACATCTTTAATATCAGGATTAGGTGCAGCAACTTGTGGTTGTGCACCAATTGAAGGTGCGAAGCGTTCATTCGAGTATTTCGATACAGAACCATCAGGAAGAACTTCGTCTGCGCGATTAGCAACTACCTGCCAAGAGAATTTTACATTCGATTGTCCGTTCATTAATTCTTTTACGTCAAAGCCTTCCGCGCTTTTACTTGTAACATAAACTCCGTTACAATCACCTTCCAACTGAATGAATACTCGCAACGGATGTTCCGCATTTACGACGATGTTTTTCGAGAAATTAGGATCCAGAGCAACATGAGTTTGACCGTTTGACAGTTGCGCTGTTCCGAAATCCATGAATAAGTTCTCCGGAGCTTCCGGGGCACTTAATACAACTTGATTGCCGTTTACGTCGTCTACAACTGTGTTTACTGTTCCGAGACCTTCAATTTTCCTGATTGTACCTGCAGCTGTAACAGCTCCTACATACGACCACGCGCCAGCGTTAGTATAGAAATAACCTCCGGCACGCAGAACACCTGCAGTTGTGGAATCCTGAACTGCTCGCCCGTAAACACCGATCCTTCTGCCGCCAAATGCACCGCCTGAACCTTGAGCCAAATAAAAACTGCCAGATCCGGTGCCTGCTCCAATCACTCCTGTTCCGCTCGCACTGGTATTAACCCCCCACACTCCGAATCCACTTGCACTAGCAGACTGCCCGACAACTCCATCCGCGCCTGCACCTGTAACGACACCAAAAACCCCTGTTCCCGTTGTACCCGATCCATAAACTCCCCAGCCACCAGCCGTGTTTTGCCCGTAAACACCAGCACCCGTACTCACACTGAAACCCGCAACACCTATGCCTGTAGAGCCGGCAACGGTGGATTGCCCGCGAACACCAATTCCGTTGCCAGCAGTTCCTAAGTAATCGCCCCAAACGCCATTACTGCCATTTACTGTTCCGGAATTTGTGCCATAGACCCCGGTTCCACTTGTAGGATCAGCGTTATATCCAGCGACACCGAAAGCATTTACGTTGGCAACTTCACCCATTACACCGATTCCTGCACCAAGGTTCTGTCCGTATATACTTGCACCTGTACCTGAAGAATAGCCATTGATAACGTAGGTTCCGAGCGGATTAGTAGCTCCCAAATAACCGGTCCCATATACTGAGAAAACATCTCCTGCAAATGGAGTAGTAGCGTTGTAAACACCTTCTCCTGTACTTAAGAATCTCATACGTTCATTACCTGCAGCAGAGCCATTGGTTTTTACAACGAACGCTTGTGCATCAGTTGTACCAATGAAATTTGTGCCTGCCGTTGTGCCTGAGTTTCCGGTTGTCAACCATGCGGCTGTTGTTGTGGTCAGTGGTCCGCCGGAACCCGCAGTTCCATTCAAAGTCAGCGTACCGTTAGTATTGTAAGTCAACGTTGACAACGTCCATGTTGGACCGGTTGGACCGGTTGCTCCCGCCGCTCCTGCAACACCTGTAGCTCCTGTCGCCCCTGTAGCACCCGTTGCTCCTGTAGCACCATTGGTTCCGTTTGCTCCTGCAGCTCCGGTTGCTCCTGTCGCCCCTGTCGCCCCGTTGGTTCCGTTTGCACCTGCTGCACCTGTGGCCCCAGCCGCACCTGTAGCGCCCGTTGCTCCATTCGCACCTGCAACACCTGTTGCGCCTGTAGGTCCCGCTGCACCAGCTGTTCCTGTTGCGCCAGTAGGTCCAGTAGGTCCCACTCCAAATCCTGTTGGACCTGTTGGACCTGTAGGTCCAGTACCGCCCGCAACACCTGTAGCGCCAACTGCACCGGTTGGGCCTGCTGCGCCAGTTGCTCCAATTGCACCTGTAGCGCCTGTTAATCCATTTGCGCCAGTAGGGCCGTTAGTTCCTGCAACTCCTGTCGCTCCAGTAGCACCTGCAGCACCAGTCGCGCCGGCAGGACCTGCAGCACCTGCGCAATCCAATGCATTCCAGAATCCATCTGTATTAATATCCTCGCCCGGGTCATTGATGCCATCGCCGTTCAAATCCCAGCAACTGATACCGTTAATTCCATTTGTTCCATTAGCCCCTGTAGGTCCTGCAGTTCCCGCAACACCTGTAGCTCCTGTTGGTCCTGTAGCACCGACACCTCCTGCATTACAGAGTGACGTCCATCCGGTTGAAACTTTGTAATAGAAAAAGCAAAGGGAATCAAGGTCATATATCAAGAGACCTTCTGTAGTTGCGTTGACAGTAACTGCCAAACGCTGAACAGCTGTCATTCTCGGAACAAGCACACCTTGTGTTGTTGATTGCATCTCAAGGATTGCAGATGCGTTAGGAGTTGTGGTTCCAAGACCTGCATTGTTTTGAGCATTTATTGTTCCGATAGCTATCAGAAAAATAACGACAGATAAAAGTTGTTTCATGAATGGGGGGATCTTTGTTAGGGGAAACAAAAATAACCGAAATCTAAACAAATGCAAACACCACCGCGACGGTTCGCGTTTACATTGCTGTCCAAAAAAATAATTGAAGGCTAGTTAATCATTATCCTTTTTTCGGTAGAGATTAACAGAAACTGCAGGTACTAAATTAAAATAGATTACCAACAGCAGTTCAATATTCTTTCTTTGGCTGTGCCGTAGTCAGAACAGGTATTTTGTTGTCGCTTTCGGGCTTGTCGGAAGTACTTGCCGCAGGGGCAGCCTCATCCGCTACCCGTGTTAATTCAGCAACGGAAACGGTATCTGTTCTTTGGGGATTTGCAGCACCCGACATTTGAAGTTGCGGGGTATTTCCGCTTGATGTTTGACAATAAACAACAGCGGAAGTAATCAATCCGAGGAAAAAGAGAATTTCTTTTTTCATGACGTCATTGTATTACGGACAGTGTCATGTGCTGACCATCAGTTCCTGGCTGAATAACCGCATCGTATGTTCCCAAAATTCCGTTGCGTTGTGCTTGAACCTGAAAAGTGTAGGTATTACCAATTATCAAGCCTGTGACGTTTCTGGTAAATGAACAACTCCATGGTGTTATTGTTCCGGTTACATCGTCATAACTCTGCATGGCCGTCTGAGTACCTCCGAGAGAAGTAGCCACGTTCATTACCCTGAATTGCACAAAAGCCATAGAGTTAGTATATGCTATACCAGAAGTTGAGAAAACAACCAAAGCGGTTGTTTTTGTCGCTGTAAAAGTAACTGACATAGTAGGAACATTCGCCCAAGCTGCCGTAGTCACTGTGTGGTTGGCGGCCAGACTAACGCTGGTTACTGCTGCAGTTTGTCCTGTAGGACCTGTTGCACCTATTGCACCTGTAGCTCCCGCTAAGCCAGTAGGACCCAAAGGACCTGTAGCACCTGTTGACCCGGTGCTACCTGAAGCTCCGGTTGCACCAGCAGGACCGGCAACGCCTGTTGCACCTGTTGGACCCGTCCCTCCGGTAGCTCCGGCAACGCCTGTTGCACCAACTGGACCAGTCGCACCAGCAGGACCGGCAACGCCTGTTGCACCTGTTGGACCTGTCGCTCCAGTAGCTCCGGCAACGCCTGTTGGACCTGTAATTCCTGTTGCCCCTGTAGCACCAATAGGGCCAGCGGCTCCAGCTGCACCCGTTGGTCCTGTAGCGCCCGCACAATCGGCCGCATTCCAAAACCCATCTGAATTGATATCTTCGGAAGGGTCATTCACACCATTAGAGTTTAAATCCCAGCAACTTAAACCGTTATTGCCCGTAGCTCCAATTGCCCCAGTGGCGCCGGTAGTGCCTGCGCAATCCAACGAATTCCAGAATCCATCCGTGTTAATATCCTCTCCCGGGTCATTAATTCCGTCGCCGTTCAAATCCCAACAGCTGATACCGTTTATTCCATTCGTTCCATTTGCCCCTGTTGGTCCGGCAGTTCCCGCAAAACCTGTAGCACCAGTTGGTCCTGTAGCACCGACACCTCCTGCATTACAGAGTGAAGTCCATCCGGTTGAAACTTTGTAATAGAAAAAGCAAAGTGAATCAAGGTCATATACCAAAAGACCTTCTGTAGTTGTGTTGACAGTAACTGCCAAACGCTGAACAGCTGTCATTCTGGGTACAAGCACACCTTGTGTTGTTGATTGCAGTTCAAGAATCGAAGATGCATTCGGAGTAGTAGTTCCGAGACCTGCATTGTTCTGTGCGGATAATGCAAGAACTGACAATAATGCAAGTGTTGTCCCAAAGATTTTTGTGTAGGATAGTGCTGTTTTCATGGACTTCCGATTAGGGTAATCAAACTTAACAAAAAACCCGAATTCTGCAAATCCTGATATCTACAGGAATATCACACCTGTTAGTTAATTACAATCGCCGATAAAACGACCTTCTTAACGAATCAGATTTACGTGACCGATGTACACTTTCTTAGCTCCATTCGGATCTGCAGTTGTAATCTTGTACACGTAAGTGTCGATTTGACAGAGTCTGGAAGATCCCTGAACTGTTCCATCCCAACCTCCCGGCCACACTGATGTTATATAGATCTGATTGCCCCAACGGTCGAAAATATACATCTGGTAATTTGCCGGATCTACCCCAATACCTTGAGGGAAGAACAAATCGTTGATTCCATCTCCATCCGGAGTAAATGTGTTAGGAATGAACAGCGCGTAATCTTCCTGTACTATCACAGGAATTGAAATGGAGTCCTGACAACCGTAACTGTTAGTTACAATAAGCTGCACATCGTAAACGCCAGTATCGCCGAACGCATAAGAAGGATTCTGTAATACAGAAGCCGAATCATCTACTCCGAACGACCAAATCCACTCATTCGCTCCTATTGAAAGATCTGTGAACTGTACAGTGTTGTTCAGCAAAGTTGCCGGTTGCGGATTCGCACTGAATGCTGCTTGCGGTAAAGGCCAAACCGTAACATAGTTGCTCATTGTAGTTGTCCCCGAACATCCAATAACATCTGTTACAAATAATGTCACGTCATAACTTCCTGCATTGTTGAAGCAGAACGTGGTTGGGCTTGAAGTAGAAGTGCCCAGATTACTTCCGAACGTCCATGTAAGTGATGCTGTATTCGGTGTGGAGTTGACAAACTCAACACATAAATCTTCACAACCTGACGCCGCGTTCGTAGTTGTAAACGATGGAACCGGTGCAGGATTAATCAATACAGAAACTGTATCGGTTGCAACAGGTGTTCCGCAGTTGTCAGAAACAGTTACAGTATATTGTTGAGATGTTGTGGCTACGATACTCACACTCGCACCATTGAGATTTCCAGGCATCCAATTGTAAGTCAGATTTCCATTGCCGCCGGCTCCTGCTGCAGTCAGATTCACGTTCGTGTTTTGACAAACCACAAGAGTTGCCATAGCATTAACCTGTAAAGGAGGGTTAACTGTGATCGTCGCAAATGATGGTGCAGAGATACATCCGTTCGCGTCAGTTACCACAACAGTGTAAGTTGTTGTTACAACAGGGGAAACACTTGGATTTTGAACTACCCATGCGTTCGTTCCGTCTGTCCATGCATATGTGTAGCCCGGAGTTCCTCCATTTGCCAAAGCGTTGAGAGCTGTAGATTGACCGATGCAAATTGTAGCCGTTCCGCTTGCTGCAACAGTTAACTGTGGCGGTTCCGTAATTGTTACAACTGATGTATCAATACATCCATTGCCATCAGTCATAGTAACGGTGTAAGTTCCAGGACAAATGCCGGTTGCGTTGGCAGTGTTCTGAATAGGAGCAGTATTCCATGAATAATTGTACGGAGCAGTTCCGCCTACGGTTGTTGCGGATGCAGTACCATCACAAGCGCTGAAGCAAGTAACGTTAGTAAATGCGCTGATACTTGTAGTTGCACCAGGAGTGTTCGGAACGTTAAAGCATACGATAGTATCACAACCATTTGCATCGGTTACAGTTACACAGACTTGGCCAGGAGCAAGATTGGATTCCGTAAGTCCTGTTCCACCACTTGGCCATAGTATTGTGTAGTTAGGTACACCGCCGGAAATAGAAATTGTTACAGAACCATCGTTTTGTCCGCAGTTCGCCGTAGTGATGTTAGTCGATTGCACATTAAGCGCGGTAGGTTCGGTTACCGTAACAGAAGCAGTTGCAGTACATCCTATAGCATCAGTTACTGTTACAGTATAACCTCCTGCACACAATGCGTTAATGTTTGCGCCGTTTGAAGAGTTTGACCAACTATAACTATACGGCGGATATCCACCATTTGCTGCGGCAGAAGCAGTTCCATCGCAAGAGCCAAAACAGTTCGCAGGTGTTGCCAATGCGTTAACATTTAACACCACAGGAGCGGCAAAAACGGTGACAGAGTCCAACCCAATGCAACCCGCCGCATCTGTAACTGTGCAATAATATTGCGTAGTGACTGATGGACACGCCTGAATTGTTGCAGCGTTCAAAGCACCTACCAGCGAAGGATCCGCTGTCCACAAATATGAAACACCTCCTGATGCGGTCAAGTTGGTACATGCGTTTGCACATACGGTATCGTTCGGTCCTGCATCAGCAGTTGTCATTTGTGTTACCGTGACAAGCACAGTGTCTTTGCCCTGACAACCGGACGCATCTGTGGCTGTTACGACAAAACTTGTTGTGACAGTAGGAGAAACGGGTGCATTTTGTGTATTGGCGATGACGGCATTCGTTGGTAAAGTCGTCCATTGCCAAGTAGTAGCTCCAACCGCATTTGCAGTGAGTGTTGTGTTGCTTCCGTTGCAAATGGATACGTTCGGACTGGCAGTTACAATCAAACTGCTTGCGGTAACGATCATTTGATCACTTACGGTAACCGTTTGTCCGTTGCAGTTGGTGTAAGTAGCCTGGAAAGTGTATGTAGTTGTTGTAGTCGGGCATACTGTAGCAGTTGCGCCCGCATTGATCAAAGTTGCACCTTGATACCAACCAACCACGTAGTTGCTTGCTCCGTTCGGAGTGTAGCGCTTACCGTCATTCGCAGTTGTCCATCCGGCGTTTGTAGCATTACGTCCAGGAGTTACCACGGCCTGAGTTCCTCCGTTATTCATTACTCCTTGAATCGCGCGGTTGCTGTTCCATCCGCAACTGAAGCGGTTCTGAATGAAGTTGTCAATAACATTCGTGGTTTCGTACAAAATGATTTGTTGTGAAGTTGGGTTACCGCAAGAATACATCGGTACGTTGAACCAGCTCACAACGAAACGACGGCAAGGAGCAGTACCGTAAGTAGCATATCTGACAGATCCACCAACACTAGGATTCAAATCCTGCCATGGTCCCATAATTACGTTGCTGAATCCGTAAGTATTAGAGGGGGCGTTAGTCGCAGGAATCGGCCAGGTACAATATCCACCTGCAGTTGCAAGGTTGAATGAAACAACACCGTTTGATCCGATCAAACATTGATTGTATGTATTGCCATAATAACAGAAGGGAAACGGAATGTTAATGACTTGAGACCATTGGTCATCAAACAACGCTACAGCAGTTCCTGCGTTATACGGATCCGGTGCGTAAGGAATAGTTGACTGTACATAAGCATTTGCTCCAGTGCCGGGAAGAGCCGTAGCAACAAATGTTCCTGTAAGGTTAGCGCAGTTTGGGGCGCAAATGGTTTGGTCTGCACCCGCATTAATCGGACATACAATTGGTCCGAATGCTTGTGCAAAAATATTCTGTGACGCAAGCAGCGTCAGAATCAACAGTGAAAATTTATTCAATGTTTTTTTCATGTGTGATTGAGCGTTAAACGAATGAGATCAGTTTGCCGACTATCCCACTCAACTATCGAAATTACTACAAATCAAGGACATTGTAAAAAAAAAGAGGACGGTTTTTGGGCCGTCCTCTTTTTTTTTCTTTCAGGGGTTCTTCTAATTCTTAATTAGCTTGCTTTTAGCCGTTAAAGTTGAGTTTTCAGAGCGAACTATGATGAAATAGGCGCCTTGGGACAACCCAGTCAGGGTTATCGACGCAATTGTGGTTCCGCTTTGCGCATTCCCGGTAGCAACAACTTTTCCTGTTACGTCTGTAATTTCAATTACAGCAGCTTCCTTCAATGGTTCATTAAACGCAACTTGGACAAAATCACTTGCCGGAACAGGCATGAGTTTAAAGGCGTTTTGAAGCGGAGAATTTTCCTCAATGCCAACAGCAGCGTAGCTGTATTTCAATGTCAGATAGTCTGAATTTACTGCAGAAGATGAAGATGTTCCGGTTACATAAATATTACCACTCTTCGCCGCAATTGCATTGATCTGTTCGTCGCGATTATACTGACTGTTGAATCTCAGCGCAAATTCCTCTGTCCCTGAGCTGTCGTACTTAATTGTAATGTAATCAAGATTAGAGCCATTACGGCTGTAACCTCCAACGTAAACGTTTGCCGTATCGTCCAAGGCAACGCAATATGCTCTGTCATCATCATTGCTGAATCCACCATCCCATCTTTTTACCCAAACTTGTCCGCCTGCAGGGCTGAGCTTCAGTGTTACGCAATCCGGAGGTGTGCTGTTGTTTCCTACAGCTTGACCTTGTCCGACTACGTAAATAAATCCTGCAGCGTCACATTTAACATCCCATGCATCTTCAAAACGATTTGCGGCATGGTTGTATCTGGCAGTCCAAAGTTGTGAACCGGCGTTACTATACTTGATTGTAAGAATGTCCATCCATTGATTGGTAGCGAAACTCTGAGAAGCAACTATGATGTTGTTGTTCATGTCAAGAGTAATCGATTTACCGTAATCTCCGCTGGCTGCAGCACCATCGTAAGTCATAAGCCACTGCTGAGTTCCGGCAGAGTTATATTTGATAGTAAGGACATTAAAGTTGACACCCGTAGTTTCAGTATGTCCGGTTACGTAAACATTGGAAGAGCCATCAATAATCAGATCCAAAAGTTCATCGGTACCTGAAGCCGTTCCATTGTAAAGTTGCGCCCATTGTTGTACCCCGGCAGAATTATATTTAATGGTAACTCCATCATTTATAAATCCCGCATCAGGACTGACCCCACATACAAAAACATCTCCGGATGCGTTCACATCTATTGCACGACCTTCTTCACTTCCGTTTGCGGTCCCGTTGAAATATGTTGCCCACAATTGGGTTCCTGCACTGTCATATTTAATAGTAACGATATCGTCTGATGTGCCGTTACCTCTGCTTGTACCAACGACATAAACATTTGCGTTCGCGTCAAGAACAAGCTGTGCACCTCGGTCGTTATCGCCTAATCCGCGATCGAATATTTTGACCCAAACCTGAGAACCGGAAGGTGAATATTTCACTGTAGTGATATCAAAGTTGCCGGCATTGTTCATGCTTGTTCCTGTCACGTAGGAATAGCCTGCATTATCTACAGCTATTGATCTTCCTTCGTCTGATTGATCAGGAGGAGCATTGTAACGTGTACCCCATGCTAATGGAATCTGAGCCGTAGCGGCTGCGGAAATTATTAAACCTAGAGCAACAGCAATTGTATGTAATTGTTTTTTCATATTCTGATTTGTTATCTGCGAAGATAATCAGATGCGTTCGTTCGCAACAAAAAAAGACCGGCGAAGTGTGCCGGTCTTTAATTTATTTTTTTACTATTTGATCAAATTTACATGTCCAATCAGATTGTGTTGATTTCCGAGAACATCTTTGGCTTTAATCTTCCACACGTAAGTGTCAATCTGACAAATTTCTTCGTGACCTTGCACACGACCGTCCCAACCTTCATCGAGTTCATCGGAGTAGAAAATCATGTTGCCCCAACGATCGAAGATCCACAGTTCATATTGATCAGGATCGATTCCGATTGTTACCGGAATGAATTCATCATACAATCCGTTTCCATCAGGTGTGAATGTATTCGGAACGTAGATGGTAACATCCGGATCAATGCACACGGGTATTGTAGCAGTGTCCTGACAACCATCTGCAGAAGTTACTTCGAGTACAACCATGTAGCAGTCTGCATCAGGATAAGTGAATGAAGGATTCTGATCTGTAGAAGATGAGTTGTTCAGATCACCGAAGCTCCAAATCCATGAAGAAGCATTCTGTGATGAATCTGTAAATGTAATAGTAGGATTCAGAACAGTTGTAGGGAGCGGACCTGCACCGAACGCGGCTAC
>Ga0172372_10008180_pt1 | contig 13873 bp, 7 predicted proteins | sample LakKiv5m_2_FD_114544 | JGI IMG/M metagenome (GOLD analysis project Ga0172372, IMG submission 114544) | Freshwater microbial communities from Kabuno Bay, South-Kivu, Congo - kab_092012_9.5m | ecosystem: Environmental > Aquatic > Freshwater > Lake | place: Democratic Republic of the Congo...
CATTTTTCGCCACTTTTCACCTTTTTTCAGTTACGTAGCACCGGCTATGCGCCTTCAAAAACGCAAAAACTGACAAAAAATGAACCTGTTTTTGCCATCGGCAGAGAATCCTGAACAAGCTCTTAAAAATTTTTACCTTGCCCTGTAAAAAAAACAATTTATGGCATTTTCCATCACTTTCAAGGATGAAACCCTGACAGGAAAACTGATTCAGGAGATATCCGTTCCGGTCGGCTCGGAGGTAATGACGCTTCGTGAAATTATCATGCTGCGCGTCGAAGAGGAAATCCGAAGAAGGGAGGATGAAAAACACCAGCGATTTATGGCACTCGCCTTTGAAATGGATGAGAAGGAACGAGTGCTGAATGGCGTCAGGGAAAAACGCAAACCGGGAGAAATGCCTGATCCGGAGGCGCATGGATACAGAGCGCTCAGGGCTTTTCAGCAAAACGCTTATTTTGTTCTGGTGGACGATGTACAGGTGGAAGACCTTGAAGCGTCAATCAGCATGACGGACAAAACAACTGTCACCTTTGTAAAAACAACTCCTTTGGTGGGTGGCTAAACACAGTTTCTTCCAGATTTTAAAGGATCGGTTTTCCGGAAAAGATAACACGGGTAGCCTGATTGCTGATATTTCGGAGCAGATGTCAACGGGCACCGTACATCATCCGGAGCAGCTCGAATCGTGGAAAAAACTGGTAAAAATGCCCGCGGATACCCGACGTGAGGTAATCGTTCAGTTGATTATCGCCTTTGACGAAGATTCCGGATCCGGGGCCGAATGGGTTTCCGAACTGATTCAGGCGCTGCTTCCCGGACATACAGAAGGTAACTGGGCCACTTTTATCCAGCATATTCAGATGATGCGCCACACAGATGCGCAGTTTGAACTGGCTCATCTTTTCGCTACGGTTATAAATAGGGACGGTGCTTTCGTCAAACGTGAATTACTGACTCTTTCACTGAAGCACCTGTATATAAAATTAAAGAAAAAGGTCAGTCATCCCACAGAATTTCAGCAAAAAACACTGGAGGAGCTGGGTTCCCCTTCAGCCGGCAGTCCCGACGGTTTATACAGGGAGCTTTTCACCGACAGGTATTACGGGGAGTTTGCCCCCGTTACCAGTCAGTTGCTGAAAGTGGACAATGGCAAGATGAGGGCAATCCTGAAATTATGCCTTGCTTACGAGGACAAAAGCGCCCCGTTGCCAAAGTGGATAAAAGAAGTAACGGAACTTGATCAGGATATTGATAAAACCCGTCTGGCTGTAAAAGTGGTGCTTTTTCTGGAAAAATGGTGCGAAATACTCCGATTTGAACACAAAAATCTGCCCAATCAGCAGAATATGTGGAGGAATAAGCCGGAGATACCCGCCTGGGTTTCCCCGTTTATATGGTACGCAGGCCATGGTCTTTCAGACAAGCCCGGTATCAGGCAGGCGCTCTCCGATCTGGCTGATTTGTCGTTTAAAAAAGTACCTGGTCTTGGTCCGCTTTCTGTGAAAACTGGAAACGCCTGTATCCATGCCTTTGCACTAATGCCCGACAATTCGGGTATTATACACATTTTGCGGCAGCAGAAGAGGGCGGTGAACAAAACTGTCAGGGGCACAATCGAAAAAGTGCTCCAAAAGCTCGCCTCACGCGATAATCTGACACCGGGAGCGTTGATGGAAATCGGGATACCCGATTTCGGGCTGGATGAAAATGGTATGGCCGCCTTCGATTTCGGGGAATATGAAGCTGTGCTTAGTGTTGAAAATAATGCCGGCGTCCTGATCAGGTGGATGCAGAGGAGTAGTCTGAAAACATTGAAATCGGCTCCTGTATCCGTCAAAAAAGAACAGGTTGCAGCGTACAAGGCACTTGCAACGCGGCAGAGTGAAATCAAAGACGCGCTGGGAGGGATTTCGCGCACGCTTGAGTCTGCGTGGCTGGAGAAAAGAACCTGGACTTATGCCCAGTTGACCGACAGGCTGCTCAATCATCCGGTTTTGAAATTTATCGGTCGGCGGCTTGTCTGGCGACTGGAATCCGGAGCAAAAATAACCGATGCCATTTTCCATGAAGGCAACTGGCATACTCCGGAAGGAATTATCGAACACACATTTGCTCCTGATACCCGTGTTACATTGTGGCACCCGATACTGGTGGCTGCCGATGAGGTGCTGGCCTGGCGCAACTGGCTGGAAGAGCGGCAAATAACCCAGCCCTTCAACCAGGCGTACCGGGAGGTGTATGTGGTTACGCCGCCCGAAGTCCGGACCAACTCCTATTCCAACCGTTTTGCCGCTCACGTACTTCGGCAGCATCAGTTCGCTGCGCTTTGTGGTCTGCGTGGGTGGCACTACAAATTGCAGGGAGGCTTTTACAACCCGGTCACACCCCACAAGGAAGTGCCTTCGTGGGAATACCGCATTGAATTCTGGATAGAGACCAATGATCTGGATGATACCCTTGATTCGGGCATATACCAGTATGTTTACACCGATCAGGTGCGTTTCAGCCATCAGGGTCGCCAGGTAAATATGCCGGATGTGCCGCCGGTAGTTTTTTCCGAACTGATGCGGGACGTTGACCTGTTTGTGGGAGTCTGCAGTATTGGTAATGATCCCAACTGGCAGGACTCGGGCAATCAGCGACTGAGAGACTACTGGAATCGCTACGCTTTTGCCGAGGAATTGTCAGCCAGCGGAGAGGTTCGTCTGGATGCGCTGAAAAAAATGATACCCCGGTTGAAAATTGCTCCGCAATGTCATTTTGAGGGGCGCTATCTGTTGGTACAGGGTACCAGACATCTTTATAAAATACACTGTGGCAGCGGTAACATACTGATGTCGCCGAACGATAAATACCTGTGTATCGTTCCGGATCAGGCGGCCCGACGTGACAAAGAGCTGATATACCTGCCTTTCGAAGGAGATACACTTTTGTCGGTCATCATCAGCAAGGCCATTCTTTTGGCCAGTGATGAAAAAATAACCGATCCCACCATTCTTTTACAGCTATAAAAAATCCCGAATTCCTTCCGTAGAAAGAATTCGGGATATGAAAATACTGCAACCAGTGGTTGCGGTCGGTTTAGCGTTGTACCACCACGCGGCGTACGGCAGTTTCGCCGTCAACCGTTGCACGGAGGAAGTAAGAACCTTGTGGCAGGTTGCCCAGTTCAACACGCTGGGTCAGGTTGTCCACCTTGCCGATGTTGAGTGTCTGAACAGTTTGGCCGAACGTATTTACTACTTCAACGCGAACTTCAGATGACTGTGCGAGCGCCAGATTCACGATAACCGTACCGGTTGTCGGGTTCGGGCTCACGGTGAATGACTGAACGGAAGTCGGGTCAACGGTTCCTACCGTTACCTGAACAGTAACAACATCTTCCAGTGCGCATCCGCTTACGTCATTTACTGTGCAGGTGTATGTACCTGCAGGTACTCCGGAGAGATCCTGCGTGGTAGCACCATTGCTCCAGCTGTATGTGTAGAACGAGTCGTCGCCGAGCAGAGAACCGAGACCACCGCCGGGGGTCAGATTGACAGCGCCGCTTGATGTAGTGGCTGTAGCAGTGATATCATCGAGCAGCGGGAGCATGAGTACCTGCGTGGAAGCGCCTACGAAGAAGCAGCCACCGGAAGGATCCACGTTGTTGATGTTTGAGCCGAGTGCTGGGTCAACCAGCGTTCCGCCACCCAGCACTACCGGAGTCAGGTAGTAAACACCTGCTGGGAAGATAGCACCATCATTCACGAGACCGACAGTGAACGGAGCACTCAGGAAACCTGTGCTGCCAAGGAAGGAAGCATCGTCTGAAGGCCAGGTATCAGAAGGAATCGGACTGGAAGAAAGAGCCCATGCCATACCGGCGATCGGACCTTCTGTTGGCAGAATGAAGCTGGCTTCGTCGAGCGTAATCAGATCAGCGAGCTGAGCCTCGAAGCAGAGGAACGGATTTGGAACAGCGTAGGAACCAACAGCACCATCAGCGCAGGTTACACTGGCGATTTGCGTAACTTCGATACAGAACTGACCTGTAGCTACAGTGCCGCTGAAGTTGAAACCGTCAATCAGCATGTAGTAAGTCTGGCCATTTTCAGTCTCAATATCAACACCAGAGCGCCAATCAGGATCACCAGTTGCAAACAGATCGTCGTTACAAACTACTTCAGTGAGGTTTGTGCAGTCGTCGCCTGCATAAACCAGCATCTGGGTATCGCCCGGATCCTGCTGTTGAGTACCGATATAGTTGGTAGCATTGCAAGGTACTGTTTCAATGTGGTAGGCGTTTCCGTTACCGATGAAAGTGTACCACATGGAGTTATCCACGATATCGGCACCGCTTGCTTCATTCCAGCAGTCAACAGCCGGGTCAGAAGCAGATGCAGTGGCGGAAGTGTTGTCGTACAGACCGGAAGTCTGGGAAACACCAGGTGCACCAACCATCAGTCCGTTGATATCAACAGCTGATTCGCAGAAATCAACATTGTAAACAACCGGAGGCAGAGAAACATATTCAACATCGTCGGTATAGAATGTGCTGACGTTGTTTGTGCCGTAGAAATCAACACCACCGAGGTTGTTCGGGTAAGGTATGATGGCTACGAAATTGTCGTTGACCCAAAGTTTCAGTGTATTATTGTCCAGGTCAATCTCGTGACGAACCTCAAACCACTGAGCATTTGGGTAAGTGAATTCTGCGAGAGAAGCACCTGCACCAATCTGGATATTACCAGCGCCATTGTTGCTGAAGAATACGTCGAGGTTCCAGGAACCGGCACCGATAGGTACTACGTTTTGGATGTTGTAGTAAGCATTTTTACCATTTGGAACGTAGAACTTCCATTTCAGGCTGTAGCGGCCCGTCGTCTTGTTCCCAAGGTTCAGCACTACATCCTGCGGACCACCGGAAGCAGCCGTGCTGTTGATTTTCATGGACTTGGTAGGTGAGCTGGCCTGCTCCAGGGATACGATACCGTCTTCAGCTGTACCTTCAGTGCCGCTCCAGGTTGTCCACCAGGTAGCCTGCGGACCCAGTTTCTGGGTAGTGAGGTAGTTGTCAAAGTTATCGCAGATGATAGAGCTCGGATTCAGGTTGCACGGAACCACACATGGAGCGCAGGAAGCGTAGCAAATTGCAGGCAGAGAAATATCGGTATTTCCGACAGTGACACTGCGGTTGTAGCCGCCGAAGCCATCACTCACGCCGCAAGCCTGAGGAGCCTGTTCCCAGTTGTTCGGACCGTTTTTGAACTTGTACTGGTAGGTCTGGCCTTCTGTGAGCAGCAGCGTAGCACCCCAGATACCGTTACCCTGGTTTACGAGCGGAATGTCGGACCAGTTGGAGAAAGAGCCTGCGATGCGGGCACCAGCCGGATCAACGTTCTGGAGCAGCATGTTTACCTTGAAGGTTACGTTTACTACTGCGGGTGTGTACTCATAGAGTTCCACGTCATCCACTTTCCAGTAGTACTCGTACTCACCGTTGTAGCGGAACTGAATCCATACATTGGAAGCGCCGTCAGCTTCCGGGATTGCAAGGTCAATATACCCCTGATATACCTGCGGGTTGCCGGATGTTTCAGCCACGAGTTCATCAAACTCGGAAACACTGTGGTACGTAAAGTTGGTACCATCCGTGCTGATACCGATGTTGGCTACATCGCTACCTGTGAATGTGCGGTAGTAGGTGTAGAACTTCAGGTGAACATTGGATTTGCCGGAGCAGTTTACCGGTGCCGTGATGTTGGTGATCGTTGCATCATGCGGGAAGCCTTCTCCGTTTGCATCGGAGTCGAACCACATGTAGCCAGTAGCGGCTGTCGGTGCGCTGAAATTACCGGGACTCCAGTTACCTGCTGCAGGGTCGGTCGTCCAGGACCAGATAATCGAACCGGTGTTGATTCCACCGTTTTCCCAGGTAGTCAGAGACTGAATTTCGTCGGAAAACGACTCCGTCCAGAACGGGGTTTGAGCAAAAGATACCTGGAAACCGGCTGCCAGCATAAGGGCGAGCAGCATGTTTCTGAGTGTTATCGTTTTTGTCATGAGAATAAGAAGTTTGGTTAACAGTTTCAGACAAGACTGATTTTCTCTGCCAAAATTCCAAAAAAGAATCGGTTCCGTACGGGCTTTTGCCCCGGAATTTTGTAATTCGACTATTTTTTGCCAAAAAAAGTACTTTTCTATAGGTTTTTTCTGTAAAATAGCCTGAATTAAGGTTGTCCAACCAACCCTGTTGCAGGATAACAGGGGTTATCGGAAGTTGATCATATATTCAGGTAATACATCAGTGCGTCGTACCGCTCCCGCATCATAGTGGCTTTTTCCAGCTCACCGAAGGTCTCCTTGATACGGTAATCGTGTCGTTCGAGTGAAGCAATGGCCCGGGTAATATCTGTGCGGTCCAGTTTCATGGTCAGTTCCATGTTATCATGATCCGGTTCGGACGTGACAAATACGTTCATGATTTTAGTTCCCTCTTCTTCGATGATACGGGAAATATTGGCCAAAGAGTAATCTCTTTTGGGCATTTCCAGCACGAGTACAGCGCCGTCTCCGGTAAATGATGCGGTATGTGAAAAGTACCGGAGCAAATCGTTCTGGGCAATTACTCCCAGATAATTGCTTTCCGGGTCTATCACCGGGACGAGGGTGAGGCGCTGCTCCCCCATCAGCCGTATTACACCGAACACATGTTCATCTTCGAGCACAGCCGCTTTTCTGAGGTGGTTCAGATCGTATGATCCGATCGGGTCCGATATTTTATGGCTGAATACCTCTTCCTCCGAGAGAATACCCAGTAACTTGCCATCCTGAACGACAGGCAGGTGCTTCACGTGAAAATCGCTGAGCAGATGGAATGCGTCTCTGCCAGTGTGTGCTGTTGTCAGGGGCGGGATATCGCGCGCAATGAGTTTCCTTGCTGTCATAGATACGGAGATTAAACGCGTCTTCTGTGAAACTTGTTTCCGCGCCGGGGCAAATATGTATCCAAATTACGGAATTGCCAACAAATAATAATTTTGCACATAAAAACAGCCTCATGCACTACGCCTCTCAGCGCGCTCTTTTCCTGCAACACGTCGCTCAGACGTCGCCCGCCCCGCTGGCACTCGAAATTGAGTCGGCCAGCGGTTGCTGGCTGCACGACGTATCGGGCAAAAAATATCTCGACCTGATTGCAGGAATTGGTCCCAGTGTGCTGGGGCACCGGCATCCGCATGTGCTGGAAGCGGTACTGCAACAAACCGGTCAGTACTGGCATACGCTGGTTTACGGGGAATACGTATTGTCGCCGCAGGTCAAACTGGCGGAGCGACTTGCTTCCGTGTTGCCCGGACTTGACTCCGTATTTTTTGTCAATTCGGGTGCCGAAGCAACGGAGGGAGCCATGAAACTGGCCAAGCGTGCCACAGGGCGACCGCATTTTGTGGCCTGCCGGAATGCCTATCACGGCAGTACACAGGGTGCTGCCAGCCTGATGTCGCCCGACGATTTTACAAGGGCTTTTCACCCGCTCCTGCCGGGTGTGTTTCATATCAATTTTAACGAAACTGACGGACTTGAACAGATTGATGACCGCGTGGCGGCAGTAATCGTGGAAACGGTTCAGGGCGAGGCCGGCGTGATTCCGCCGGATTCCGGGTGGCTGCAGGCGCTTCGGCGTCGTTGCAGCGAGACGGGTGCTCTGCTTATTCTCGACGAAATTCAGGCAGGAATGGGTCGAACGGGTACGCTTTTTGCCTTTGAACAGTACGGAATTGTGCCCGATATACTCCTGTTGGCCAAGGGCCTGGGTGGAGGTATGCCGCTCGGTGCGTTTATCGCCCCTAAAAGTCTGATGCAACTGCTCACACACGATCCGGTTCTGGGCCATATCACCACCTTCGGCGGTCACCCGGTGTCGGCAGCTGCCGGACTGGCTACCCTCGAAGTACTGCTGGACACCGATCTGGTATCACTTGCGAAGCGCAAGGGCGACCTGTTCAGAAACCTGCTGAATCACCCGGAAATAAGGGAGATCCGGCAGGCGGGCCTTTGGCTGGGTGTTGACGTCGGATCATTCGAACGGGTACAGAAAATAATCGCGCACTGCCTGCACGAAGGCGTGGTAACTGACTGGTTTCTTTTCAACAATTGTACCCTGCGCATTGCCCCTCCCCTCATCATCAGCGAGGAAGAAATATCCCTGGCCTGCTCTGTGATAAACGCAGCAAAGGCGTAATCAGAAATGGAAATCCCAACTGAATACGATGTAAGGCGTCACTGCACGCACCGACGAGCGGGTTTCGTAAAAATACCAGGCATTGCTTCTTCCGAAAGAGTCGGAGAAGAGCAGGTTCATGGCTGACAGCATCAACGTACTCCTCCAGGCGGGTACTTCTCTTGACAGTGTTCCGGATAATCCGTAGTTTACTTTCATGGGTGCACCCGATAACCGGGCCCCTGTTTGAAACAGGTCAAGTTTCAGGTTTGTTTTGGCGTCGGGTTTTATGTGTATGCGCACGGAGGAAAACAGGTTGTTGCCGCCGACTTTAACACCCGTTTCGCCTGTTGCACCGAAAGATGTCCACTGCATACTCAGGACTGCATTAAACCAGCCGTCGAATGCACTGCCGTATTTGAAGGTTATGCTTTTTTGTTCATTCAGAAAAAGAGCAGAAGAAACATCATTTACCGCAGCATATGAACCGATTTTCATCCACATGGCCGACACTTCAAATCTCGAACTTATCGCGGGGACGAATCTGAAAACCGAACCATTCAGAGCGGTACTGTTGGAGGTGACGGGTCTGTATATATTTCTCAGGAAAAAATCTGGATTAATCTGGTATCCGGAACCGGTCACATTTGAATTTACACCGGTGCCCAGGCTTGCGCTCCACCCATAAAACTTGCGTGCGTTGTGATAGTTGTATGAAATATCCGCATTTTGCTGATTAACGACGGCTATTTGAGGCAGCCCGCGATTAAACGTCTGATAATCCGAAACGATGTATCCGGGCAGGTAATCTGTTGCTCCCGACAGTACCGGGGTAAAACCATAACGCACACTGATATAGTGCCACCGGCTGATAAAATAGGTAACTTTTGCAGCAGACTCGGTGGTCACCTGCTTTTTTTGCTGTAATACGAAACCTGAATCGCGCAATGTGGCTTGCAGCAAGCCCGGGTTTGCATTTATTCTGAACTGCCAGTTGCCGGCAGAGCGTGCAACCCGAAAGCCTGTGCGATACGTTGTTGTCCGGAGGCCAATATCATTCCGGAAATCGGTGTCGGGTACGGTCATTTCATTGCTTTGGTCCAAAAGACCGACTGACGAGTTAATCCGGGCAAGTGCCTGTCCTGCATCGGCAGTCAGTTCCAGATTCCAGCCGGACCGTACCGTCAGGAAGCGCAGATTAAGCGTATTGGCGGACTGACGCAACAGTGACGGCTGTTTGAGGCCGGTGAAGCTGGAATCTGTGTGAAAAAGGGTAAAATATCGGTTATAGGTGGAGATAAACGTCTGTTGTTCTTCCAATTGAGCCGCCCGGGCGATTACCTGAAGGATACTCTTACTGTTCACCTTGTAACTGTAATCGGCGGCTGCGAAACCTTGCCTGGTATGGTTGTCGGGGTTTTGATCAACGTGCAGTGTATCGGCAGGTGCTGTACTTCTGTCCAGAGAGAAATAGTCGTTTAACGGATCGGAACGATACTGCAGAAAAAACTGGAGAGACTGTCGCTGATTGGGGGCGGAGTAATTCAGGTCGGCCTGAATATTGGTAGAGGAGGCTTTTTTGGCGGTTCGGTTATTTTCCGAGAGTCGCTGAACCAGAGAGCCTGCGCGGTAAATCGCGATTCTGTCGGCCTCCTGTTTCAGCGATTCAGCCCCTGTCCAGCCTGTCAGTTTCAGTTTCGTTTTCGGGTTCACGGGAACAGTGTAGCCTCCGAAAACCAGCGCTGATTTGTTTTCTACACTAAAAGCTGCGGGCATACCGGCATATTCCAGGGATTGTCCTGCATAGAGCGATTCTTTGACAAGCGGATTGTCTGTATATTTTACACCATCGAAGCCGGGCAACCGGATAATCGAAGCACCGGTTGATTCCAGCGCGTTATTTCCTGTGTTATTGGCATTTCCGAGGATATATGATTTGCTCTTCTTTGTTATTGAAATCAGGTTGATATGCGTTTGTCCGCGTGCGCGACCTCCAAAGCCGGCGCCAGTTGTGGTGCTTCCGGATATTTTATATTTTTTGTCTTCCCGTATGGTCAGATTAAGCACCATTCGCTCTGACTCACTGATTCCTTTGAACAGCGGATTATCCTGATAGCGATCAATAGCCTGAATTTTATCTATCATATCTGCCCGGATATTTCTGGTACCTATCGTGTAGTTTTGGTTAAACAGGTCGTCGCCCTCAATCATCACTTTTTCTACGGATTTTCCGCCGACCGTGATGCGGCCATTGTTATCCACCTGAATACCGGGAATTTTTTTCAGCAGGTCTTCCACTGAAAATTCGGTGCTGTCTGAAAATGCCCTGGCGCTATATTCTGTGGTATCCGACCTGACGACTACGGGCAGTGCTTCCGCCCTGATGACTATTTCATTCAGCGCACCTGCGCTCAGACGAATAGTCAGTGATGACATATTGTTGCCGGAGAGCTTCATGCGAAACGGGTTATATCCGAGCGATCTGACATACAGCGTTGGTGTGTCGCAACCTGACAGCTCGGGCTTCAGAGAGAAGTTTCCGGACTGATCGGTGTTGCAGAATGCCAGAACGCGGTCATCGTTACAGGATCTGACGATGACGCTGGCCATTTCAACTGGTTGACTGAGGCTGTCGAGTACTCGACCCGAGATAACAGCCTGTGCATTTGTATATACAGGGAGTATCCATGCTGTGAGATACAGCAGGATTTTGAGCCCCGGCGTCATTGTTCAATCATTTCGAGAGAACTGATTCTGAGCTGGATTCCCTGTGCCTGGGATGATTTGATCAGATTCTTGTCGAACGCTTCTTTTTCTTCTCTGAATGTGCCGTAATCAAGTCCCGTGGCAAATCCTTCGGGAGGTACAATGGACGAGTTGATATTTTTTGACAGAACCAGTTCCTTGAAGAGAAACTGTACTTTTCCATCGGTTGATTTGGCTTCGAGGATGAGGCCGGGCAGACCGCCCAGTTTGAATGGGCCGGAGGGTACAGGGATATCCGGGGCGTACCAGACCTCGTAAGTCCGGCCTCGGAAGGTGCCCACTGCTTTCTCGCACGTATATGTACCGAATCTTTTATGCTCGCCGGGTTGAAGTGCCCAGTCAATACTGCCCAGAGTGTCCTTGACAATACAGTTGTCCGAGGGACTTTGACGGCATGGAGTTTTGTAAAGTATTGTGTTGTCTTTGTGCGATTTATAGACAGGAAATCCCTGTTTGTCGCCCCGGATGGTTACCGGGAAAACGTATTCCGGGTCGCTGTAGGTGGAATCGGGTCGTACAACCTCGCTGTGAATAAACAGCGAGCCGGAGGTGTTGAAAAGCAGGACGCAGGTGCCATTTTTATCAGTTTCACCGGAAAGAGAAACCGACCGCAGGTATGCGGCATACCCGATGGGCCTGGAAATATCGGACTGGGCAGCCAACGGCGTCAGGAGGTACAGCAGAATTACGGGAATAAAGCAGATTTTCATGGTATTGAGATTTAGATTTGAGAAATTGAGAATGTTCATTAACAGGCATTAAGTAACTAGTATCTGGTTAATAAAAAATTGAATGTGTAGAATAGTTTTTTCCAGCAGTTTCAAGTTTCAAAAAAAGTAAATACTTAGCCGATCACGTACGATTTTCGGATTTTTGTTTGAACAATGTTTATCTAAAACAATAATCGTTTTAAGCAAACATTAACAAGTGAATTTTGAATATAGTAGTAACCGACTAAGTATTAGGCACATTAATAGTACTGAAACTTAGTAACAACAACCTGCGATACAAAGAATCTTGTAAAGTTGAACAGCAGCATCTGCACAACTCATGGATGTTTGGGGACAGGAACAAGATACGCAATAAACTGTACCATTGCATGTTGCACAAACCCAGCAAAGGTCAGGACCTGTAACAACTAAGTTGTTAGATGATATTGCATCGAACTGTTTTGAGTTTGAAACAATGAAAGAGTTAAGAGGAGAAGTATCTGTTGAAAATAGCACGTCTTTTGGGGTGCTCTTTGCTTCAAGATTGTTTGAAAAAACAAAGATCGCAATCAAAATGGAAAGAAAAAGTTTCATTATATGAATTTTAGTTTGTTAAAAAATCAAAAGTTGAGTGCTTTATTTTGCACGAAATTATGTAATTTAAGCAGAAACTGCTCAAATTTGAGCGATAATAAAAAATTGAGTCACAAATTTAAAAAATTTTTTGTAACTGGTTAGCCTGATTCACATTTTTTATCAGGCGAGTGAAAAAAAAGTTTATTTTTGTGTTTCAATGGAACTACCCAACGACATAGCAAGTTGCCACCGGATAATTCTAGAGTTGGTATCGTTTGTTGATGGCATTAAGCCACAACTACAAGGTTATGCTCAAAAGGTTGAGCAACTGGAAGCACGAGTGAAAGAATTGGAAGCTCAATTACACCAAAATAGTCGCAACTCAAATTATCCGTCCTCGATGGATAAATATAAACGCAAGCCTGCATTTCCAAGGTCCAAAGGTGGCAAGATTGGCGGCAAACCAGGTCATGATGGTGGTACGCTCAAGATGGTATCATCGCCAGATGTTGTAAAAAAGCACACGCCTGAAGTCTGTGGCCGGTGCGGTCAGGTGCATGGCGCAGAATCTTTGCTTGTTCGCGCCCGTCGTCAGGTATTCGATATTCCGCCGCCTCGTATTGAAGTGACAGAGCACCAGGTTTTAGACTGGGTTTGCAGTGGCTGCCAAGCCCTAAACCAAGGCCAATTCCCGCAAGATGTCTGCTCTAACACGCAATATGGCCTTCGATTGGTGGCGATGAGCGCACTTTTCAACAACGGCTATAATATCCCACGCAACAAGGTTCAATCGATTTTCAAAGACCTGTATGGCGTAACGCTCAACGAACAGACGCTACAAGCGCAGAACGAATTAGTCTACGGATGTTTGGCCGAGGAGGAGGCGCATATCAAGACAAAACTGCTTCAAAGCAAGGTAGTCCATTGTGATGAAACTGGCTTTTATGTGGGCAAAGACCGGTTTTGGGAACATGTGGCAAGCAATGAGTTCTACACAGCCTTGTTTGTACACCCGCAGCGGGGTGCAGCAGCCCACAAAACCGATGTCTCCATATTGCCCTCGTTTCAAAACTGGGCAGTTCATGATTGTTGGTCCACTTATTTCAACTTCACAGGATGCCAACATGCCGTTTGTGGCGCACATTTACTTCGGGAACTCACCGCTCTCATAGAATCGGGAAGCAAATGGGCCCTAAATTTCCACGCCTTTTTACTTGACCTGTACGAACGCTCTGACAAAGGCAAAGCAGCAATCCCGATAAAAGAACGATCCAAAGTCCTTAGGAAATACCAGAATTTGCTCCAACAAGCAGATAAAGAAGAGCCAAAGCCGACACAAAAACCGCGCGGCAAACCGAAGAAAACCAAAGGCCGAAACTTGTTTGACCGCCTCGCCAAGCATCAGGAGGCAGTGCTCGCTTTCGCTTTCCATGCAGAAGTACCCTTCACCAATAATCAGGCAGAAAGGGACATCAGGCCCACCAAAACCAAAATGAAGGTCAGTGGTTGCTTCCGTACGCAGTACGGAGCGGAAATCTATGCCCGTATCCAATCCTTCATCTCCACAGTTCGAAAACTCCAATTCAATCCTTTCAAGGAACTCTATACCGTGTTA
>Ga0172372_10008182_pt1 | contig 13870 bp, 6 predicted proteins | sample LakKiv5m_2_FD_114544 | JGI IMG/M metagenome (GOLD analysis project Ga0172372, IMG submission 114544) | Freshwater microbial communities from Kabuno Bay, South-Kivu, Congo - kab_092012_9.5m | ecosystem: Environmental > Aquatic > Freshwater > Lake | place: Democratic Republic of the Congo...
AGCCCGCATCGATGAGCAGGCGGGTTTCTCCGACCTCGAGGTAGGCACAATTGCCGCCGGATCCGCTGCCCAGAATCGTGAAGTGAACCGCCACCCCGCGATCGAACCGTCAATCCGCCCCGCACGACAGCAGAAATCGCCCATGGGGTCTTCATGATTGAAGCAACCCGGGGACGCCCCCCTTCCGGGTTGATCTCATGGCCATGGGCGGCTTCGTAGAAAAGGAACAATGAGGTTCGGCGTACGAATACGGTCAATTAGTGTCCCACGAATTATTCACGGATTATTCCCCGAGCAACTTCACAACCCTGCGCACACACCGAGGAAGATCCTCACGCAACTCATAGACCCAAAAACGACACACTTTCCAACCCAAACTCTGAAGTTGAAGGTCGCGCCAGTGATCGTCGTCCTTCCGTCCGCCGCCAGCGGTCCGGTGGAAAGATTCGCCATCCACTTCGACATCCACCTTGACCGGATGCACCACTGCCAAATCGAGAAAACGGCCGGCGATGGGATACTGCGGAATCACCTTCACGCCGGCCTCCGTAAGAGCCTCCGCCAAGATTTTTTCCCAAGGTGACTGATATGGTTCACGCGCGACGGATCGTTGGGCGGTCGCTTCGGGCAAAGTGCGTCGAGCAAGTTTCTGAATAAACGGGACGCCACAATCCAACGCCCAATCACGGTTGCCGACGACGTGTAAAATCGCGCGCGCGCGACTGACGGCGACATTGAACAAATTCGGATTTTCGCGGAGGAAAATCGTTGCTCCTTCAGGCATGTCGGGACCACCGCACAAACTGAACAGAATCAGGTCTCGCTCGTCGCCTTGAAAACCATGCGCCGTGGAAGCAAGGAAACGAACGCGCTCCATAAAGTCCGGAGGCAAGCTATCCGCGGTCGCCAGCGCATCCTTGAGCCGAATCATTTGTTGGCGGAACGGCGTCACGACGCCGATCGTCCCGCGGTAGCCGGCATCCGCCAGTCGCGACAATTCCGCACAAACGGCTTCAATTTCGTCCGCGCACCATACCCCCGTCTGCCCCGGTTCAAGCTTCCCGAGTGTGTGTGTCCAGTGAATACCTGGCTGCATTCCCCGGGGTATGTTCAGGCGCTCGCTCATGGTCACGACATGAAGCGTTTTTGCGTAGAACGCCTCGTTGCAGTAATCCGCGATGAGGTCGTGTGAGCGAAAATGGAGATTGAGTCGCGCGCGGGCGGTCTCGGGCACAGATGCGCTGGCGTCGGCGAGGTCAAAGGCACTGTTGACGCGGTACGTGAAACGTTGGACCTCGGGGTCAGTCAGGCCATGCTGCTCCAACAAAGTCTGGTCAACGACGGCGTCCAGCGTGCTGACGTGCTTGAGTTGCATTGGGTCGCCTGCAAAGACGGCGCGCTTGCTTCGGGCCAGCAATGGAACGACCGAAGGGATGTCGCACTGGCTGGCCTCATCGACGATCACCAAGTCAAACATTCCCGGCAGAAGCGGCAGCGCACTGCGAGCGGATAGGTTCGAAACTGACCATAGCGGGAATGCCCGCATGATAAGCGGGAAATGTTTCTTCAACTCCTTGCCAAAACGGCTGGCTCCCCAGTTCTGAATTCCTGCGCGCAGGTTTGCTAGAGCTTCACGGTCAGATGGGGCGAGAGAGTTGGGTAGGCCACCTGCGGCCCATCGCATCCACTCGGCCGTCAGTTTTTCAATGCCCTGCTGAGCGTTTGCCATCCGCCGATTGCAGTCTTCAGTCATCGGCAATTGCGCGACGCATTGCTCGCAGCGTCGTACCTGTGCCACCAATCGAGCCGCCTCGGCCCAGGCTTTCCAGATCGTAAAAAAATCACTCCAAGCGAGACATGTCGCGCTCGAGTCGGGCAACGCACGGTCAGCAAATGGATTTGGTAAAGAAAGCAGTGGCTCTCGGGCCGCTTGGCGCCGCACTTCAATCTGGTTTCGCCGAATGAAGTGCCAAAGCCTTTGGAACAGACCGCTTGGTGGAGCGAATGCTTGGCGCAACTCCGTCTCGAACGATTCCACGCGCTCGCGCGTCATTTCGTGAGGCCAGCGTGCAAGCGCATCATCTGATTGCGCCGCAAGCGGAAGGGATTTTCGCAACCTCTCGAGTTCCGCGTTCAAGGATTCGTACTCTTTGCGAGCCTGCTCCAAAGCCGAAATGTCAGCGAGTGCGGTGCGCTGTTCACGGAACAACGCCTCAAACTCTCGCCGATAGTCCTCACCCTGCGCAGCATCCGGTCTCGGCGGACGCGCAAGAAGGGTTTGCAGTTTGGCGATGTAGTTCTGACGCTGCGCCAAGTCTCGACTGGAGGTTTGGATGATGAGGTCACCGCCTTCGACCGCGTTGTTGAGCCTGGGGAGCACCGCCTCCAATGCCTGATGGTTCTTGCTGGCGAACAAGGTCGAATGGCCGCGGAGCATCTGATTCAAAAGCATCGCTGCGACAACTTCCGACTTTCCGGTACCGGGCGGTCCCGTCACGACGGAGACTGGCTCGGCCAAGGAGTTCACGACCGCAGCCCGCTGGCTTGGATGCAGCAGACGTGTCTGCGCGAGCTGGTCGGCGGTAAGCAACGAAGCAGGCGCCGGGCAACCATTGGGCAGCGGTATTGAGACCTTCCCGTGGCCCTGCGATTCGCTATTCGGGAACAATGCGGTAAGCGCCGTCTGGTCCAGTTCTTCATCAGAGAACTTCCCGGTGATGTCACGAAGGTCGCGCAGCAAACTCCGAGTGTAACGCAAGCGTGGACCGAGGGTTAGTACGCTGACGTTGAACAGCCCTGGGTCGGCCTTTTTCCAATCGGTACCATTTCTCAGAGCAAGAGGCTCAATATGGTCGGCGAACCGGTCCGGATCATGGACGTAAAGGGCGGCGTTCTTTGCAAGACTGGCAAAATCCCGCGGCCCTGGAGCGGTGCCCTCGCTTGTATCGTCTTCGACATTGTCATCGTTCAGGAATCCGACTGCGCGCAAAAAGGCCGCGCGCTCAGCACGTTGGCGGAAGCGGTACTCGAGCCACGCACCGTTGACGGCTATGGGTCCGTCCGGCTCGAGGTGCAACACACCGCCGCGCCAGTCAGCTGTCATGGGTTGGGCAAAGAGCGGCACGATGAAACCCGAACCGTCCTTCGGCTTCACCAGTACAACTGGGTAGCAAAGGTAAACGCACTCGTCGTCTCCACGCCTGATACGATTGCGCTGGAACGGCGCCTGTTCTCTGGAGAGCGAAATGGCGAAGTCGCCACCGGCTGCCAAACGCGCCCACGGGACTTGCTGAACGGAGATCCAGGTATCGTCCTCGTTTTCAACGTAGGCTCGCAACCGTGGGGCCTCGTCCTGCAGGAGACAATCCATGTAGTAGCGGCACATCGCACGGAATTTGACCCATCGGCCGGGCGAGGCGGGCGCGGGTGCGATTGCCGTGGAAGCCGCCTTCTTGGATGAGGCACTCGCGGTTGCCGCACTGCCTGAAAGTGGAATCGGAATGGGTCTCTTTGAGGTTGGGATCGGTGCAATGCCGACGGGCATCTTGAGCAGCCGCCAGCGAGTCCCATCGAGACGGACGGCACCTTGGCTTTGGAGCTGACGCAACTGCTGAAGAATTTCGAACTCCTCAACCTTATGTCCGCTGCGTCGTGCCGAATCACGTAACTCGGCAGCGGTTTGTGGGCCGGGAGCGAGAGCAAGAGCGTTGAGTAGTGACTCAGTCATCTTCAACGCTAAGGAGATCTACCAAGTCAGTAGTCGTCGCTTCCATGCGAATTAAGTTTAAGGTAGCCCGTGGAACTCTTCGGAATTTTGTTGCAAGCTGATCTTGGTATTCGCGGTCTAGCCGATCAAAGAATTGAATCACTTCTTTCGCGAGGCGCGAATCGGGTGCAAGAAAATCTGGGTTGTAGCGCCGCCGCTTTAGTAGAAACGGAAAAGCTTCCAGACAATTATTGAACCTCTTCTTGAGGTTATTAGCGGAAACCTCCCTACGCATCAATTCAATCAATAATTGTACGAGCTGCAAGATATGGGTATCTGAAAGAACATCAAGTCTGAGCGCGTGGTTACGGAACCGACAAATATTGCGCACCGCTCGTAGCCATTCGTTCGGCCGCCCGTCCGTTTGACTCAAAGCCTCTACCACTAGTGGAAAGAACCGGCGCAAATCATCCGGCGCAGTAATAGAAAGACCGATGGCGTGCAGGTCCTCAGCCGATAAGTCAAACACTCCAGTCCCCGCTTTTTCGAGCTGCGAGCGCAGATAATCACGGCATTGGTCTGGTATCGCGAGGTAAAACCAGCCACCGATACGCAGAAGAAGTTTGCCAGTTTCCGAACGAGCGTTGCCGTTGCGGAGCAGCGTTTTGAACCGTTCGCCTACGGCATTGCGAAGGCCCCGTGCGAGACCGGGCGCAGGAAGTATTTCCAATTTCCCTTCTGAACCAATCACTCCGTAGTGGAGCATGAAGTCTTTGGTAGTCACCCGGCCACGCTTGCTTTCGACATTGTGCGCCAAGGGCCACTTGTTCAATAAATCGATCGCTGCGCGAAGCCGATCCGTCGTAACGTTGGAACTGGGTTTTTCTAGCGCTGCTAGGGCATTCTCCAGTACTGACTGTGCAGACTCAAACATCTGCCGGTCTGGGAGGATGCGCGAAACACCGGGCAAATAGGCGAGCGGAGGTGGCTTCGGCTCGTCACAGTTTTGCATCGTTCGCCAATCCAGACGAGTGCTGAAGACTCCTGGAGTCACGGAATCGATACGCACTCGTGCGAAGCCCTGACCGGGCTTAACCTCAACAGCAATGCGAACCGATTCGTCCCTTGTCGACGGCTTGGCAAGCTCGGTGCCGACTTGTCGAAACATCGGAGAACCGCGCATGGAGCGACGTAACGGAATCAGGAGCTTGTCTTGTCCCTTATGAATTCGCAAACCAGCGACGGGTTCACGTGTTCGCCAAGGTGATCCGGCTTCGACCGTTTGAGCGTCGACCAATGGCTTCCACTGTGGAGATGGGTCGTCATACTCATCGCGACCCATCACATATAAATCCAGCGGCAAAAGTGTTTCGCGATAGCATGGCAGCCCGTGCCCGATGGCAGCGGCGGCCAATGCCGCTCCGCGAGCCGCTGCCCCGTGTCCCGCTGTCGATGCTTCAACTTGATTACCTGCGAGTGTTGCTAAGGTCACGCCCCTTTCCATCCTAAGACCCGTGAAAGCGCCATCTGCTAGGACTGCTCGACAAGACAAGGAGCTCGTGCCGAGAAATTGCTCCTGCTGGGACCAACGCTCACCGATGACTTGGAGCAACGGCGGCCCGGATTGAAATAAATAGTTCCCGAGAGGTTGGAGGTTGACAAGTTGGGAAAAGTCGCGTCGCAGACCGTCGGGCGGGGTTGAGGAACGCACTGCCCTAAGAATTTGAAGCTCCAATGGAGTTACGTCCCGCGCGGCAGAAAGCCTACGGTTCAACCAATCACCAGAGAATAGGTGCGACCACCAACCAAAGGCTTCCGCCCCCGATTCGGCTTGTGCAAGAGCCAGGGCGATACTGATGCCAGCCGTAGGAAGCTCGGGGTATGCTCCGACAAGGCGAGGACGGTCTCGAATTGGCACCAACCATGTGCGACCGCCCTGACGCCTAGCGCGAAGTTCAATCGACTGGGCCTCCCACAAGTCCATCCCCATGGTCAAAACCCGCAATCGGCCCGCCGGTTTTCCCTCATCTTCTTCGCCAGCGACGATGCCTAATGCCCGCCCGTCCGCGTTCTGGCACCAATTCAGCGCAACCGCGATCGGACGCGGCAAGAGATGCAGACGGTCAGGCGCAAAGCCAACGGCTGCGAGACTGTCTAAAAGTATTTGCTGTCCAGCCTCATCAAGGGCGTCAGGCACTACGATGGCTGTCCAACATGTGTCGAAAGGGACACTAGCCGCTGCCAGAAAACTCTTGATGCTTCGCGCGATCAAATCGCCCGCGTTGACTGCATGCTCTCGGCCGTCCGGGCACCAGGTGAAGCGGTGATCCTCGCGACGAGTCATGGATTGGTCACTTCCACTGTTTGGCAAGAGGGAGGCCCAAACCGCGACGAGCGGAATCCGGCCAACTCCGCACGCCGGGTCTTTGGAAAACGGAACCTGAGATTCAGGAGGCCAAGCGAAACCAGCGGACCGACGATGCGAAGCAGCAACATCGCCAACAAGCAGCGGTTCACCGGCCATGATCGGCAGTAGTGCAACCGGCATTTGGGGTCGGAACTGGCTGCTTATCTCAACTTTGGGGGGCCAGTTCGATGTGAGAGCCTCCGGTCCCGAAGCCCGGCTCCTTGCGACCGTGACGAGCGGGACATGCTGTGTCAGATCGATGCCTATTCCTATAACCGCGCTCATTGCAGCAGTTCCTCAAAAACGAGGTCGATGCCATTGCGAAAATCGGTAGCGAACTTAGGCCATGCCTCAACATCAGGGGGAACACAAAGCGCATTGATGGAGCCTCCATTTGTCAGGTGGGGTCCATCCTCAAGAACCACGGCGGGGGAATCAAGGCGCGCCTCTTTTGCGACAACGCGACCCAGATCGGCAACCAGAAGCAACCCACTGAGCCGCATATTGGATTGAGCAAAGCGTTTCAGGTCTTCGGAAAGTCTTTCGAGAGCTTTGCCGCATCTGGCCAATACACCGCACAATCCTCCATCATGGTTAGAAAGGGAAGCATGGTAGAAGTGCCAGATCAATATCGCTCGGTTGAGTTGAGGCCATAGTAGAATTTGGTCGCACCCGCTCGCACCGATATACTCTGCGCCACCAAAGGGTGGACGCTCAATCCAGTTAAATCGAAGGCGACCACCGAAGTCGTCAAGGTCACGGCAATCAAAGATTAAACACTCACCGTGACGGGTTTGGAATGGTCCCGGCCCAACAGGTGGCTCCGTCCAGCAGCCGTTGCGCGATTCGGTGCGATAGAAAGGCGTGCTCACAGCCCTCGGTTTAAAGCATTGGTGTAAACAACAACCAAGCAATTGGCGAGCGGTCTCTCCCCAAAGCACACGCTGCCATGTCCAAGCGTCATCTATCTCTCGCTTCTCTTTGAGTAGACGCTGGTAGGTCCTCCAAACAATCTGATAACGAGATTCGAACTGTAGAGGATAATTTGGTTGCGTGATTACTTGTCGAAGAATGGCAACATCACTCAACCACTCAGAGGCGCGCCATTCGCCAGATTTCTTCCTGAAACGGTTTACGAGTTCGACCTTCTCGTCTTTGTGAAATCCACTGTTTTCAGAACAGAAAGCAAAGGCCCTGAGCAGGAGTCTTTCCATGACCCAGCATGCAACACGGTTTTCTAGAGTGTCGCGTTGCTCACGACGGCGCACTGCCAGAAGACACTGCCTCGAACCGGCCTTCTCAGCCGTGGTAATCCCTGGGCGCCGCGCATAATCTCGAAGACACGCCGGGTCAATTTCTTGAATGCGACTGATGGGAGTGTTCTCGCGATAACGCTGGAGGATGCGGCGAGGTTGCTGGCTCACGGCGGCAAGCGCCTGATGTAGGGTTTGCTCTTTGCTTAGACGGACGATGAGAGCCATCCGGGCTTCCTTGCTCCCATCCCGAAACCACACTTGCTTTGCTGCATCCCACGTCCGACGCACAGTTGAAGCGCGTGTGGTGGCGTCGAATTCGTCGGGTTCATCCGGTAAATGGCCAAGTTCCTGAAATGCCCACACCTGCCAGTCAATCCAGGCGTCGGCTATTTGACCTTGCGTTCGGGCATTGCCATGTTCAGGACGCTTCTCAGCAGGTCGGGTAATCGCGTTAGCCTGTTGCACCGTAAACTCACCGTCACCCAAGAGCACTGTTGTTTGAAAATCGTTAGTCTCTCGGTGCGGGCGAGCGTCGCTTGGCAAATGAAATGCCTGACATTTAGCAGCTCCAAAAATGAAAGGGAATGAGGCGGCTGGAAGATAAGACTGTCCCGTAGGGAGCACAACAAGCGGTCGCTTGCTGCTCGAATCTAGCACTAATCGTGGCGAGCCAGAGCCATCGAGTTGAAAGGACGACGACAATTGCCGCTGCTCGCCCAGCAAACAACTCCATGGCTCTCGCAGCTTTTGGGAGGAAAGCATTACTCGTTCTCGTCTCTGATAACTCCACGAAATAGAAATGTGGATTGATTCTGATGGCTCGCGGCAAAAGCCTTTTTCAACGGCTCATCGTCGAGTTGATCAAGAATGTTTCCAATCGTTCGCAAGGCGTGTGCTGCTTCGCCTTGGTCGGGTTCGACGCCGCGAAGTTTGGGGAAAATGCGTTGTTCAATTTGATCAGCCATCGCACGCTTGTGCCAGTTGGTGACCCAACGCGGATAATTAGCGATATATGTCCGGATCGCTCGGTCTACACGATACGCAAACGGGCGACCGAGACGGTCCAATGCACCATTTAGTTGTTCAATCCAGGTATCCACTTCGCCACTGTGATTATTAAGATACGTCGGGGGATGAATCCAATCCATCCATTGTTTGAGCGTTAGGCCGTTCTTGGGACAGATTTTCGTTGCCCCTGTGACTTCAGGATTAGTCTTCTTTGGACGCCCGAATCGCAATACACTAGCGCGGTCAATAACCTTGTCAGAGAGTGATTGCGTGGACTCGTCTTCGTTCATCGTACCCACAAAAAGGACATTTCGAGCTGGGTAGAGTCGAAGTGTCTTTTGATCTTTTAATGAGCCTCCCATATCCAATTCAATTTCAGCGCGGGCTCGGTCGGATTGTATTTGTTCATCCACCATCCGACGGGTTTCGAGTTTGGAAAGGAATTCTGAAAAGTAATATTCGGTGCGAGCGAGATTCATTTCATCCAGCAGAACAAGCAGCAGGCGGTCACTGCGATCGTCAATTTCTGCGTCTTCAAAGGCGTCCTCAAACACCCCTTGATTGAAACGCTCAAACTGAACGAGGGCGCGAGTCAGTTCAGTGGCCTTGTATCGGCGCTCAAGATAATTATAGAATCCAAAAAGGTCTTGCGGGCTATCCCAGCGCGGTTGAACGGCGGTGAGCATGAAGTGAATGCCCATTCCGTCGGCGTAATGCCTAGGCAGTTCGCTCTTGCCAGTTCCACTTATACCGGCGAGCACAACCAAAGGAGAGATGTCACCTGACTTAAGGGATGTGTGAAACGCATGAAGCATTCGTTCAGGAAACACCAATCCCTTTCCGCGAATGTAATCCCGAGCGCGCTCGACAGCTTGCTTTTCATCAACCTTCCCAGGGGCAGGAGGAAGCTTCGCTAAGGAAACTGGCACGAAGAGGTCCGAGTAATTGCCTTGGCCGGTAACTCCGGCTCGTTCAAGGTTAGCCTGCATGCCCTTGGCGAGATCCTTTAACTGTTCAATAGACTTTTGGATGCCCGCCATCTCGGCCTTCGCGGCGTTGCAATCGGCACGTGCTTGGTCGCGCTCAACAAGAGCCTCTCGGCGCTCTCGACTAATTTGCTCGAGTTGAGAGTTCAACTTCCGGAGTTCTTCGTCAGCCTTGAGGCATTCGCTTGCAACCGAATTTCTACGCTTAATTAGTTCGTCGACTTCGACTTCAAGTAGGCGCTTATCCTTGCACAGTGTTTCGGTTCTCCCTTGCAATTGTTTTAGTTCAATATCAGCAATTTCGAGCTTCTTCGATACTGAATCAAGGTTGAATTTCGCGGTGCTAAATTCGGACATGATCTGGTCACGTTCTCTCATGAGGTCCCGCTTTTCCTGAACGACTTGGTCGAGTTCAGAGCGGCAGCGGGCTAACTCAGATTCAGCATCTGCAAATTGCTCCTTCAGCACGGAGAGTTTGTTTGCAATCTGGCGCTGTTGGTCATCGAGATTCTGGATAGCCTTTTCGAGTTCAGCCTTTTGTGTCTGCAACTTGGGGAGTTGCTCTCGAAATGTGGAAACTTCCTGAATAAGTTGGGCTTTTTCCACGTTCAGCCGGCTCGTTTCTTGAATAACATCATTCAAGAGTTGCTGATGTTGAGCTAGCTTTTGCTCTATGGCGGCTTTTTCGGAGTTACCCCGCTCCAGGTCGGTCATCATCTGCTGAATGCGCGCCGGGGCCTCTGGGTTGGCATCGTGCCACTCCTTTAGAATCCGCAATCCCCCCTCTGTTGCCTCAAGTTGGCCGATTCTTGACTCAAGTTGGCAAATTTCAGATCTGCGCTTGTCTCTTTCGTCGGTCGTTTGCCGCAGTTCTTCGCGTCGAACCGGAAGGGTTACCTCTAGTTCTTTGAGGTCATTCCAGTGGGGCAAAAATCGCTCGGCGTAGCGAACCTTGAATGTGGCGAGGATCACCCCGATTCCCGCCAGCAACGAGAATACCAATAACGCCCATTGAAACAGTTGTTCGTTCAGCATCTTGTTCCTTTCAAATCAAGGTCATCATTTCTGACTCTCAGCCGGATTCTTCTGACGCTGTGCTTCTTGGCGGCCGATTTCTTTTTCCAAAGCCTCCTTCTCTTTCTTGAGTCGTTCGATGGTGGCGTCCAGACGGGAGGCTTCCCGAGTGATTTCCCCCTGTCTGACAACGAACACCTGCAATTGTGCACGTGCCGCAGCAAGGTCGGCGTCGGCTTTCCGGGCGTCCGCCATCGCGGCGTCTCGGCGTGTCTCGGCGTCGGCGGCATCCTTGCGCACCTGCTCCAAGTCCTTCTTTGACGCCGCTATTTGGGCCGCCATTTTCGTCTGTTCACCAGCGAGTTGGTCTTGGGACCTTTGCGTCTCAGCGAACCGTTTCTGAGAAGCCGCAAGGTCGGCGTCCGCCCGCAGCGCCGTTGCTTTGGATGTCTCCAACCGGGCCTCTAACTCGGCTGCGTCCTTGCGCGCTTGTGCCAACCGGTCCGTCAATTGCGAAAGTTCCGACGCCGCTTTGCTGAACTTGGCTTCCATCTCGGTGGCGCGTGCTTCCGCTGTTGCGGACTGCTGCTGGAGCTTCGCTGCTTTCTGTTGCTCCAGCCCGGTTGCTGTTTGCAGCGCCTTCAAATCCGCTGCCTTTTGATCAAAGGTTGCGAGGAGGTCCTTCTGAGTCTGAATCTGCTGGCGCAACCCGGCCAGGTCCGTGGTCAATTTTTCGCGGGCCTGCCGCAGATCATCGCTTTCCTTTTGAATTTGATCGAAGCGTGACTGCGCGGCGGAAACATCGTTTTCCAGTTGCTTGCGTCGTGTCTCGGTGGTGGTGAGCGCGGTCGTCGCCGCACCAAGACGGCGTTCAGCGTCCTCTGCCTGGCGAGCGAGAACTTTGCTGTCGGTGTTCGATTTGGTGAGGGTATCGCGCTCGGCTTTCAGCCGTTCGACGGTCGAGGTTAGGTCGTTTTTTTGTTTTTCCGCGTCGAGTAAGCTGCGATTTGCGTCATCCAGCCTTTTGGCTGCCTGAGCCAAGTCCGACTCTGACTGCCGCTGCTTGGCGTCGAACGTCGCCAAGACTGCTTCTGCGGCGGCTTTTTCCTTCAATCGCTGCTGCCAGTCGGTGATTGCCGGTGCGAGCGCGTCTTTCTGCTTGGTGAGGGTGTCAACTTCAGCCTGCAGCTTGGCCAACTCTGCACGTTGTGTGGTTGTGCGGGCCTCTGCCTCGTCAGCCTGCCGTTTCGAATCATCGAAGCGACCCAACGTCACGATGAGAATAGCAGAAAACAGGACTTGGACCGTAAGGGCAACGGTCAGTACAGGAACAAGCCAAGGTTTGACTACGGCGCTCTGGTTACTCGCGGGAGTGCTGTAGGTCGGATTAGTCTCCATAATTTTAGGTGCATCTCCCGGTGCTCAGCGTCGGTGCCTTGCAAACCAGACGTTTTAGAGTCGCGCTTGGACTCCGGTTTTGCGCGGTTCAGTCGGTCCATTTCTCGATCAACTGGCAACGATACGTGAAAGATTCTGAACGAACGGTTTCGACAGCCAAAAAATATTTGTTTCCTCAGTTTTTTGCACGCCGGATTTCTGTTGAATTCCTACTCGACGCACAACCGGAGGGTGGGCGTCGCGCCCGTGATGTCATCCAGTTCTTTCACGGCTTCCTCCTCCGCGTTCTCCGCGCCTCCGCGTGAGTCCCCTTGTTGAGTTGCTTCGTAGCCTTCTCAAAATCCAAATCCACCGCGCGCGGCTGCGAATCGAGAAATGCCCGGTAGCGCTCGTATTCCAGCTCGGCCTTCATCTTCGCCTGTTCGGCGGAAATCTTCCCCGCGTGATCCAGAAGCTCGTGCTCGGAGAGTTTCAGGAACTCATCCAGCTTCGCGATCCAGTCCCGCATGGTCATCACCTTGCGCTGCAACGCCCGTAATTCGGCGAATTCGATGTAGGCGGTCACGATCCGGTTCAGCGTGTCGAGTTCCTGACCATCGAGGTAGTTCCTGGCGATGGACACGTCCTCCTTGCCGATGATGCCGCCGGGGCGCTTGATTCTCAAAGCCCCATCTGGCAGCGTGTAGGCATCGAAATCACCGCTTCCAGCTTCAATCTCCGGTCCGACGCCCCGGAGGGTCAGAAAGCGATTTCCTATCAGCTACGCCTGACCGGTGGCGAGGCTTCGACTGTGGGTTGAGGTTGTAGCGGTCATGACGACTGGAACTGGAGGCGGGTCAGGCGTTAGGAGAGACGTCTTGTTCGGCTTCTGTGAATCTTGCCCTTCATCGTCGATCTATGGCCCGGTGGCGCTAAGAGTGTCTTGGTAAAACTGCCACTGGTTGCCCCCCCCGCCGGAGAGGGTCTGCATCGCGTTGTGTCCCACGCCGGGCAATTCCAGGTAGTCGTGGGCGATACCCAGTGACACGAGGTGGTCGCGCAGTTTGCGGTTGTTGTCCCGCAGATTGTCCGCGGCTCCCACCTTGATGCGGATGCGGTGGTCGGGCGGGAGCTGCCCCGCACGGGCTGTCGCCCAAGTCCGCGGATGCTGCGCGAGGTAGTAATCGTTGTCACTGCTGTAAACGGCGGCAAAAAGCTGCTGGCGCGACGCGATCGGCGCCAGGTTGGGATCGTCTTCGAGAAAATCGGGCTCTTGCAAGGGTCCCGCCCCGAGCAGCGAGCAAGCCCGGAAGAGATCGGAATACTTCAACCCGAAGCGGCCGGCGCCTTGTCCGCCCATGCTGAAACCTTCGACGATCCGCCCCGCCCGCGAGGCGATGGTGCGGAAGGTGCGGTCCACATGCGGAATCAGCTCCCCGATGATCATAGACTCCGCCGGATTGGTGCCGTCCTTGCTGTTGCACCACATGCTGTTGGGGAGCCCGTTGGCCATGATCACGATGGCGTGGGGCATCTGGCCGTTGACCATGGCATTGTGGTAGAATTGGCCCAGGTTGGGCAAGGTGTTCGGGTCGCTGCCGTCGGATCCGTGCAGCCAGTAGAGCACGGGATAGCGTCGCGCGGGATCGGCATCGTAAGACGGAGGCATCATCGCATGGAAACTCACCGGCCGACCGATGATGACGCTACGGAAGAGATGAAACCGGACTAACGTGCCACTCGCTGCGGCAGTCACCCAGGGTCGGTTTGCGGGGGGGGGCGGCAGTTGCCATGCCCGGAAAAAACCGCCGCTTCCGTCCATGGGTAGTGGCCGGCTCACGGGTGTGCCATTTCCGGTCGCCATGAATGGCAACAGCGACCACTGTGCGAGATCACGGCTCGTTTCGATAAAATACTGCTGCCCGGTCATGGTGGGCCACGAGCCTTCGAGCGGGTCGGCTGCACCCGGCTCGTACCAGCGCAGTGTGAGGGCGAAGGACTGCGCGGAGGCAATCGTATTTAGCAGGCAAGCGGCACCGGACACGGCCACCAAAATGAGATTGAGCGGATAACGAATCACGAATTTTTTCATGAAGCGGTTTTGTGTGATGATGGG
>Ga0172372_10008185_pt1 | contig 13867 bp, 10 predicted proteins | sample LakKiv5m_2_FD_114544 | JGI IMG/M metagenome (GOLD analysis project Ga0172372, IMG submission 114544) | Freshwater microbial communities from Kabuno Bay, South-Kivu, Congo - kab_092012_9.5m | ecosystem: Environmental > Aquatic > Freshwater > Lake | place: Democratic Republic of the Congo...
CCGGCGCGAGACGATACGCTGCGCCGCTGCATCGATGCGCCGCCTCCCGTCCATCGCCGCCGGCCTCGCGCTCGCCCTCTGCGTGGGGCTTGCTGCGCCTGCCGCGCGCGCGGATCTCTACCAATGGACGGACGCCGAGGGCGTGACGCACTACACGAACGTGCGTCCGCGCGGCGTGCGCAACGTGCGCGTCGTCGTCACGGGCGGCCGTGACGGCCCCGAGCGCCGCAGCGCCGCCGGTGACCGCGTCCCCGCGCGCGATCGCTCGCCCGATCGCTACTCGCGCTTCGACGCGCACATCCGCGAGGCCGCGCGGATCTACCAGCTCCCCGAGGCGTTCATCCGCGCCGTGATGCGCGTCGAGAGCGACTTCGATCCGAACGTCGTCTCGCGCGTCGGCGCGATGGGCCTGATGCAGCTCATGCCGGGCACCGCCGCGGGCATGGGTGTGCGCGATCCGTTCGACCCGCGCGAGAACATCCTCGGCGGCGTGCGCTACCTGCGCGTGCTCGCGAACGGCTTCAACGGCGACCTCGTGCTCACGATCGCGGCCTACAACGCGGGCGAGGGCGCGGTCGTGCGCTACGGCGGCGTGCCGCCCTACGACGAGACGCGGCGCTACGTGCAGAACGTGCTCCGCTACTACTACGCCTTCCGCGCCGCCGAGCTCGGGTCGTCGCCGCAGCCGTGAGCGCGCGCGCGGACGTTCCGCCGTCCGAAGGCGTTCCGCCGCCGCCGTCCGCAGGCGTTCCGCCGCCGCCGTCCGAAGGCGTTCCGCCGCCGCCGTCCGCAGGCGTTCCGCCGCCGCCGTCCGCAGGCGTTCCGCCGCCGCCCGAGGATGGTCTGCTCGCGTGGCTGCCCGGGCTCTGGGTGCTGCGTCACTACCGGGGCGCGTGGCTCGCGCACGACGTCTCCGCGGGGCTCGTGCTCTCGGCGCTGCTCGTGCCGGCGGGGATGGGCTACGCGCAGGCGTCGGGGCTGCCCGCCGCGACGGGCCTCTACGCGACGGTCGGCGGGCTCGTCGCGTACGCGCTCTTCGGGCCGTCGCGCATCCTCGTGATCGGGCCGGACTCCGCGCTCACCGCGCTCGTCGCGGCGGCCGTCGTCGCACCGGCCGCGGGTGATCCGGCGCGTGCGACGGGCCTCGCCGCGCTCCTCGCGTTGCTCACGGGCGCGCTCTGCGTCGTCGCCGGGCTCGCGCGCGCAGGCTTCGTCACGGAGCTGCTCTCGAAGCCGGTGCGCGTGGGCTATCTGCACGGCATCGCGCTCACGGTGGTCGTCTCGCAACTGCCCAGATTGTTTGGATTTTCGGTGTCGGCGCCGGATGTGCCGGGCGGCCTCGTGGGCCTCGTGCGCGGCCTCGTCGACGGGCGCGTGCGGCCCCTCGCGCTCGCGCTCGGCGTCGGCAGCCTCGCGGTCGTGCTCGTGTTGCGACGCGTCGCGCCGCGCGTGCCGGGCGTGCTCGTCGCCGTCGCCGCTGCGACCGCGGCGGTGCTCGCGTTGGGGCTCGAGGCGCAGCTGCCCGTCGTCGGCGCGCTGCCACGCGGATTGCCGCGGCCGACGCTGCCCGCGGTGTCGCTCGAGGAGTTCCTCGCGCTCGCGACCGCGGCGACCGGCGTCGCGCTCGTCTCCTTCACCGACACGAGCGTGCTCTCGCGCGCGTTCGCGGCGCGCACCGGGCGCCGCATCGACGCGAACCGCGAGTTCTTCGGGCTCGGGCTCGCGAACCTCGCGGCGGGGCTCGTGCACGGATTTCCGGTGAGCGGCAGCGCGTCGCGCACGCCCGTCGCGGCCTCGGCCGGCGCGCGCACGCAGCTCACCGGGCTCGTCGGTGCGGGCGTCATCGTCGCGCTGCTCGTCGCGGGGCCGGGGCTCGTGCGTGCCGTGCCGGCGAGCGCGCTCGCGGCCGTCGTGCTCGCCGCAGCGCTCGGCATCGTCGACCTCGCGGCGTTCCGCACCTTCCTGCGGGTGCGCCGCTCGGACTTCGTGCTCTCGCTCGCGGCGTTCGTCTCGGTCGCTGTGCTCGGCGTGCTGCGCGGCGTCGCGGTCGCGGTCGCGCTCTCGCTGCTCGATGTGGTGCGCCGCGTGTGGCGGCCGCACGACGCGGTGCTCGGCCGCGTGTCGGGCGTGAAGGGCTATCACGACCTCGCGCGCCACCCCGACGCGCGCCAGGTGCCGGGGCTGCTGCTCTTCCGCTGGGACGCGCCGCTCTTCTTCGCGAACGCCGACACCTTCGCCGCGCGCGTGCTCGCCTGCGTCGCCGCGTCCCCCGAGCCCGTGCGCTGGGTCGTCGTCGCGGCCGAGCCCATCACCGACGTCGACACGACCGCCGCCGAAGCGCTCGAGGAGCTCGACGCCGAGCTCACCGCGCGCGGCATCGAGCTCGCCTTCGCCGAGCTGAAGGGCCCGGTGAAGGACCGCCTGCACCGCTACGGACTCGCCGAGCGCATCGGCCGCGCGTTCTTCTTCCCGACGCTCGGCGTCGCCGTGAAGACCTACGTCGAGCGCCACGACGTCGCCTGGGCCGACCACGACGAGCCGCCGCACGCGCCCTGACGCCGCCCGAATTCATCATTGTTTCCGGATATTTGCGATGTACACGCATACTCCGGTCGGCAATGTAGGAAATATTTTTCGACGCCGCCTGTGATCGGTGATAGGAGCGGAGCCTCATGCGCTCCTACCAGCGAAGTCATCTGCGCGCGCTCGAGGACGAGTCCGTGCACATCCTCCGCGAGCTCGCGGCCGAGCGCGAGCGTCCGGTGCTGCTCTTCTCCGGCGGGAAGGACTCGATCGTCCTCCTGCGCCTCGCGGAGAAGGCGTTTCGCCCCGCGCGCTTCCCGTTCCCGCTCATGCACGTCGACACCGGGCACAACTTCGACGAGGTGATCGCCTTTCGTGACCGCCGCGTGCAGGAGCTCGGCGAGCGCCTCGTCGTCGCGAGCGTGCAGAAGTCGATCGACGATGGCCGCGTGACCGAGGAGACGGGCCCGCGCGCCTCGCGCAACCGCCTGCAGACGGTGACGCTGCTCGACGCCATCGAGGAGCACGGCTTCGACGCGGCGATCGGCGGCGCGCGCCGCGACGAGGAGAAGGCCCGCGCGAAGGAGCGCATCTTCTCGCACCGCGACGAGTTCGGGCAGTGGGACCCGAAGAACCAGCGCCCCGAGCTCTGGGCGCTCTACAACGCGCGCGTGAAGCGCGGCGAGCACCTGCGCGTGTTCCCGCTCTCCAACTGGACGGAGCTAGACGTCTGGCAGTACGTGAAGCTCGAGGACATCGCGCTGCCGGGCATCTACTTCTCGCACACGCGGCGCGTCTTCCGGCGCGACGGGATGCTCTACGCGGACAACCCCTTCATGACGAAGCTGCCCGGCGAGGACGTCTTCGACGCGCGCGTCCGCTTCCGCACGGTCGGCGACATCAGCTGCACGGGCGCCGTCGAGTCGCCCGCCGAGTCGATCGACGACGTCATCGCCGAGGTCGCCGCTGCGCGCCTCACCGAGCGCGGCGCGACGCGCGCCGACGACCGCTTCACCGAGGCCGCCATGGAAGACCGCAAGAAGGAGGGCTACTTCTGATGGAGCACCTCCACGACCCCGCGGACGAGTCGATCGAGCTGCTGCGCTTCTCCACCGCGGGCAGCGTCGACGACGGCAAATCCACGCTGATCGGCCGCCTGCTCTACGACACGAAGACCATCTTCGAAGATCAGCTCGCCGCCGTCGAAGACGTCTCGCGTCGCCGCGGCGACGAGCGCACGAACCTCGCGCTGCTCACCGACGGCCTCCGCGCCGAGCGCGAGCAGGGCATCACCATCGACGTCGCGTATCGCTACTTCGCGACGCCGCGCCGCAAGTTCATCATCGCGGACACGCCCGGGCACGTGCAGTACACGCGCAACATGGTGACGGGCGCCTCGACGGCGAACCTCTCCATCATCCTCGTCGACGCGCGGCACGGGCTCGTCGAGCAGTCGCGGCGGCACGCGTACATCGCGTCGCTGCTGCGCATCCCGCACCTCGTCTTCGCCGTGAACAAGATGGACCTCGTCGGCTACTCGGAGGAGCGCTTCCGCAAGATCGAGGCCGAGTTCCGCAACTTCGCGGCGCGCCTCGACGTGCAGGACATCACCTTCATCCCGATGAGCGCGCTCAACGGCGACAACGTCGTCGAGCGCTCGGCGAACATGCCGTGGTTCCAGGGCGCGCCGCTGCTCTATCACCTGGAGACGGTGCACATCGCGAGCGACCGCAACCTCGTCGACGTGCGCTTCCCGGTGCAGTGGGTGATCCGTCCGCAGTCCGACGAGCACCACGACTACCGCGGCTACGCGGGCACGGTGGCGGGCGGCGTGCTCAAGCCCGGCGACGACGTCGTCGTCCTGCCGAGCGGCATGGCGACGAAGGTCGCGCGCATCGAGACGCACGACGGTCCGCTCGACGCGGCCTTCCCGCCGATGAGCGTGGTCGTGCACCTCGAGGACGACGTGGACGTCTCGCGCGGCGACATGATCTGCCGCCCGAACAACCAGCCCGTCGTCTCCCAGGAGCTCGACGCGATGATCTGCTGGATGAGCGAGAAGCCGCTCGCCGTGAAGAACCGCTACGCGATCAAGCACACGACGCGGAGCGCACGCGCCGTCGTGAGCGAGCTCGCCTACAAGCTCGACGTGAACACCGGCCACCGCGTCGAGGGCGCAGCGACGCTCGGCCCGAACGACATCGGCCGCGTCCGCCTGCGCACGACCGCGCCGATCCTGCACGACGCCTATCGCCGCAACCGCACGACGGGCAGCTTCATCCTCGTCGACGAGGCGACCAACAACACCGTCGCCGCCGGGATGCTGCTGACCGAGGGCTGAGCGCGCCGCGCGTCTCGCGCGTCTCGCGCGTCTGCACGAGGGGCCGTGATATCGTCGCCGCCATGCGTCGACTCGCCGCCGTGCTGCTCGTCTCGTTCGCCCTCTTCACCGCGCCCATGACGGCGTCGCGCGCCGCCGCGCAGGATGCGCCCGCTGCGACGACGGGCACCACGCCCTACGTCGAGGCGTGCGCCGATGGGCTCGGCAAGCTGCGCGCGGGGGATACGGACGGCGCGGTCGCGGCGCTGCGGCGCGCGGTGCAGCTCGAGCAGGGGCGGGCGCTCGGCTTCTACTATCTCGGTGAGGCGCTGCGTGTGCAGCGCAGCCACGCGGATGCGCTCGAGATGTTCCGCACCGCGGGGCGGCTCGCGCGGGCCGCGGGCGACACGCGGCTCGAGGCGCGGTCGCTGCAGGGCGTGGCCGACACGCTCGAGCGCATCGAGGGCAAGCGCAACGAGGCGCGCGCGGCGTGGGCCGAGTATCTCCGCTTCGCGAACGCGAACTCGGAGGTCGCCTTCCCCGCGCTCGCCAACGCGCGCATCCAGGCGCTCGACACCATGCGCGAGCTCGACGAGACGTACGCCGACGTCCGCGAGCGCATCGCCATCCGCGCCCGCGAGACCGCCCGTACGACGCCGTGAGCACGCGTGGATGACGCGGCGCGCGCGGCGTCCCGTCGAGTCGATGAAGCGGTGAAACGGCGAAGTGGTGAGAAGGTGAAACGCGCTCAGTCGCGCTGGAAGAGCACGTTCTGCGTGGGGTCGTTGTCGTAGAACTGCCACGCGCGGTCGAAGGTGATCGCGCCGAAGGTGTTGATCGCGACGGCGAGCACCGCGAGCAGCCAGAAGCCCGGCCCGAAGCGCCGCCGCGAGAGCGCGAGCAGCGCGAAGACGAAGGGCAGGTAGTCGAGCGCGAAGCGGTAGCCGAACTGGATCCAGCCGCTGTTCTGATAGAGCAGGTTGAAGACGCACACCGCAGCGCTCGCCGCGAAGAGCCCGACCATCGTCGCGTCCACGCGCTTCGGCCAGAGCGCGGTGAGCAGGTTGGGTGTCGTCAGCCAGAGCGCGAGACCATGCCGGCTGATGGTGATGTACGGCGCCTGCGCCGAGAGCCACGGCAGCCCCGCGGCGAACACGGCGAGGTTCTTCGCGAGGTAGTGGTAGTTGAAGAGGCCCCAGCGCTCGATGCGCGCGCTCCACGCGATCTGCAGGTAGCGGTGCCCGAACTCGAACGGATCGTGGAAGCGCGCGTGGTTCATCCACATCGCGAGCGCGCCGATCCCGAGGATGGGCGCCGCGAACACGCCGACGCTCCGCGCGAGCGGCGCGATCTGCACGCCGCGCAGCCACGTGAAGAGCTTTCGCCAGATGAGCGCGTCCTCGGGCGCTGCGGGCGCATCCGGGCGGCGCGCGACGCGCAGCGCCTCGACCGCGAAGAAGATCACGGCGACGGAGGTGTTCGGCCGCGTCATGAAGCAGAGCCCGAGCATCAGCCCCGCGAGCAGCGGCCGCCGCGCGTCGAGGGAGAAGAGCGCGTAGAGGAGCAGCAGGCTCACCGCGACGACGTGCGCCGCGAACCACACCGCGCCCTGCACCGCGACGAAGAAGAACACCGTGCCGAAGGCGAAGAGCAGGCTGAGCGCGAGGTCTTCGCCCCAGCGCCGCCCGCTCGCGAAGCGCTCACGCAGCGCGCGCAAGAGCACGTAGAGCAGCGCGGGCGCAGCGCCGGCGACGATGGCCCAGAAGAGCCGGTCGAGCGTGCGCTCCTTCCAGATCGCGACGGCGGGGAGGATGAGCACCGCGGGCACGGGTGGGAAGGAGACGTACCAGCGGCCCTCGAAGAGCGCCCAGTCGTTGTTGCCCGGGGGCCGGTCGCCGAGCACCGCGAGCTGCCCCTCGAGGAAGCTCAGCGCGAGGTGCACGAAGTGGTTGTCGGGAGACGGCGTCGCGCGGCGGTCGCCGAGCACGAGCACGTAGACGAGCGCGCAGCCGACGAAGAGCGCGGCGGGCACGCCGAGGCGACGGGGGAGGGCGCTCGGGCCCGCGGCGGCTGCCATGGCGCGCGCGAGCATAGCGGCCGTGCCTGTGGGCACAAGCGCGGGCGCCCGCGTGCTTGACCGCTTCCGGAGGCGGTCTTAGAAGGCCGCGCGATGCACGCCGCCCCGCCCACGCAGGCCGCCGTCGAGGCCGCCGTCTCCGCCCTGATCGATCCGACCTTCGAGCGCCCGCTCGGCGAGCTCGGCCTCGTCGAGTCCGTGCAGCTCGAAGCCGGCGAGGCCGTGCGCGCGCGCCTGCGGCTGCGGCTCGTCGCACCGAGCGAGGCGCACAAGGCGCGCGTCGAGGCGATGGCGCGCGAGGCGCTCGCGGCGCTCGGCGTCGCCGAGGTCGAGGTCGCGTGGGAGCTCGTCGTGCCGATGCGCCAGCTCACCGGCGAAGACCCGGTGCCCGGCGTGAAGAACGTCGTGCTCGTGATGAGCGGCAAGGGCGGCGTCGGCAAGAGCACCTGCGCGGCAAACCTCGCGCTCGCCTTGCAGCGCGCCGGTGCGCGCGTCGGCCTGCTCGACGCGGATGTGTACGGCCCGAGCGTGCCGACGATGTTCGGGCTCGAGGGCGGGCACCCGACCAGCGGCGACGGCGTGCACATCGATCCGCTCGAGCGCTTCGGCATCAAGCTGATGAGCATCGGCTTCCTCGTCGAGGACGCGAAGCAGGCCGTCGTCTGGCGCGGTCCGATGCTCTCCGGCGCGCTCACGCAGTTCCTGAAGGACGTCGACTGGGGCCGCCTCGACTACCTGCTCCTCGATCTGCCGCCCGGCACCGGCGACGTCGCGCTCACGCTCGCGCAGCGCGTGAAGGTCACGGGCGCGGTGATGGTGACGACGCCGCAGGAGGTCGCGCTCATCGACGTCTACAAGGCCGTGTCGATGTGCGAGAAGCTCTCGATCCCGGTGCTCGGCGTCGTCGAGAACATGAGCTACTTCGTCGACACCGCGGGCGTGCGGCACGACCTCTTCGGCAAGGGCGGCGGCGACAAGATCGCCGAGTTCGCGAAGGCGCCGCTGCTCGGGCAGGTGCCGATCGAGCAGGCCGTCCGCGAGTGGGGCGACAAGGGCACGCCGATCGTGCAGGCGGCGCCCGGCAGCGCGAGCGCAGCGGCCTTCGCCGACATCGCCGACAAACTCGCGCGCGGCCTCGCCGTCGCCGAGTGGAAGCGCAGCGGCGGCACGAAGGCCCCCGCCGGCACCGGCCCAACGCGCCTCAAGATCGTGCGCTGATTCGCGTCTTCCCCGCGCAGGAGTCGCGTGGCGCGCGCATCGCGTCCCGGGCCAACACCGCAAGGATGTTGCTATGTCCTAGGCTGCGATGGGCGCGTTGCGGCGGGCGCCGAGGCGCAGCGGCGAGCGCCACGAGGTGCCGCCATGACCCGGCAGCAAGGTGCGCGAGGGGACGCCATCGAAGACGACGCCCATCGCCGGCTGCTGGCCCTTCTGCACCCACACCACGCGACACGGGAACACGTACTCGACACCCGCCGCGACGAGACCCACACGCACGATGGTGCGCTCGCCGAGCGCGCCCGGCGTCGCGGTGACGATCGCGAGCCCGCCGCCCGAGGCGTTGTGCAGCTGACCCGCGCCGAAGCCGCCCGGCAGCGTGAACTGCACGCTGAGCGGGGAGGGCACGCGCGGCATCGCGCGGCGCGGATCGTTCGACGGCGCATCGCCCGAGAGCAGCTGCGCGAGGCCGAGCAACTCTACGCGCTCGTCCGCGTCGAGCGGGATCGCGAGCTTCTCCTCCTTCGCGAGGAGGAGGCGGTACGCATAGACCATCTCGAAGAAGTCGTGCATGGCGGGCTCCGCGTGCGCTGGGATGCAGACGTCCGTGCGACGAGGAAGTTTCAATCGTTTCGTTCAGCAACCTCCGTGCCGTGCAGGATCTTCCCGGCGATCGCGCGTGCTCGTGCGAGATCGCGGCGGGAGCGCGGAACGGCGGCGCGACATCCCTGTCACGGCCGTGTCGTTTTCCCCACGGTGGCCACTCGCCGCGGCACGTCGCGCGTGCGAAACGTGACGTCGCGATGGACCTCTTCGACGACGCCGACGCGCGCAGCCCGGAAGGCGCGCCTCTCGCCGAGCGGATGCGGCCGGCGCGCCTCGAAGATGTCGTCGGCCAGTCGCACCTGCTCGCCGAGGGGAAGCTGCTCGCGGGCGCGATCCGCGGCGATCGCGTGCCCTCGATGATCCTTTGGGGCCCGCCCGGCACCGGGAAGACGACGCTCGCCCGCGTCATCGCGCGGGAGACGCGCGCGCGTTTTGCGGCGTTCAGCGCGGTGCTCGGCGGTGTGCCCGAGCTGCGCAAACTCCTCGCCGAGGCCGCCGAGGAGAAGCGCCTGCACGGCCGCCGCACGATCCTCTTCGTCGACGAGATCCACCGCTTCAACAAGGCGCAGCAGGACGCGCTGCTCCCGCACGTCGAGCGCGGCGCGGTCGTGCTCGTCGGCGCGACGACGGAGAATCCCTCCTTCGCGGTGAACGCGGCGCTGCTGTCGCGGGCGCGCGTGTTTCGGCTCGAGTCGCTCGGCCCGGAGTCGATCGTGCGCTTGTTGGAGCGCGCGCTCGCGGACGGCACGCGCGGGCTCGGCGCGCTCGGGCTCACGGTGGCGCCGGACGCGCTCGCGGCCATCGCGGAGGGCGCGCGGGGCGACGCGCGGCGTGCGCTCGACGTGCTCGAGACGGCGGCGCGGCACGCGGTCGCGAGCGGCGCCGAGCGGCTCGATCCCGCCGTCGTCGACGAGGCGCTCGCGCAGCGCACGCTGCTCCACGACAAGAGCGGCGACGCGCACTACGACGTCGTCAGCGCCTTCATCAAGTCGCTGCGCGGCACCGATCCGGACGCGGCGATCTACTGGCTGATGCGCCTCCTCGAGGCGGGCGACGATCCGCTCTTCGTCCTGCGGCGGATGATCATCTTCGCGAGCGAGGACATCGGCAACGCCGACCCGAACGCGCTGCAGGTCGCCGTCTCCGCGGACGCTGCGTTTCGCCGGCTCGGCATGCCCGAGGGGCTCTTCGCGATCGCGCAGTGCTGCACCTACCTCGCGACCGCGCCGAAATCGAACGCGAGCTACGTCGCCTTCACCATCGCCAAAGAGGACATCGCCGCGCACGGCGCGCTGCCCGTGCCGCTGCGCCTGCGCAACGCGCCGACGACGCTGCTGCGCCGCGAGGGACACGGCCGCGACTACCGCTATCCGCACGACGAGGGCGGCTTCGCGCGGGGCGAGGCGTATCTGCCCGACGCGCTCGCGGGGCGCCGCTACTACGTGCCGAAGCGCAGCGGCTACGAGCAGCGTATCGCCGAGCGCCTCGCGCGGCTGCGCGCGGAAGAGGCCGGCCCGTCGACTGCGCCGAGCGTCGCGCGGGATGCGGAGGGTGACGCGACGTCCGAGGCGTCGCAGCCGCCGCGCGAAGACTCGGAATGATCGCTTTTCTTCAGTATTTCTCGGCTTCCGGGCGCAGCGTTCCGTGATTGACGCGCGTGGCGCGGCCACCTCGCGTTTCGCCCGTTCATGCCGCCGTCCGCTCCCGAGATCGACGACGAGATCGCTGCGGCGCGCGCTCGGACTCCGGCGTCACGGACATCGGCGCGCAGGATACGCGTTCGACCGCTGCTGGTGACGCGTGTTCGGGCGCGTACGTCGAGCCCATGCCGACCCTGCGCACGAGCGGTCCCGCCCCTTCGCACGCGTTGGACCTCGCCGCCGAGCTGAGGCTGCGCTTCGCGGCGCGCACGGGGCTCTCGACGCGCCAGCCACCGCGCCGCTACCTCTGGACGGACGCCTTCGCCGTCCGCAATTTCCTCGCGCTCGCCCGGCGCACCGGCGACGCGCATCACCGCGAGCTCGCGCTCGACCTCGTCGATCAGGTGCACGCGGTGCTCGGGCGGCACCGGCCCGATGACGCGCGTCGCGGCTGGCTGAGTGGACTCGATGATCACGAGGGCGCGCTTCATCCGACGCGCGGTGGGCTGCGCATCGGCAAGCCGCTGCCCGAGCGGGCGCCCCGCGAGCCCCTCGACGAGCGCCTCAAGCGGGACCGAGAAAGCCAATACTTTCATTACCTTACGCAGTGGGCGCGCAGCCTCGATGAGGTCTCTCGCTTCACGGGCGAGGTGCGCTACCGCCGTCAGGCGTGCGAGCTCGCGGCCGTCGCGCACGCAGCGTTCACTGCGGGTGGTGCGCTGCTCGCGACGAGCCCGGACGAGCCCCCGCGCCTCGCGTGGAAGATGAGCGTCGATCTCACGCGCTCGCTCGTTCCCTCGATGGAGCACCACGATCCGCTCGAGGGCTTCCTCACCTTCCTCGCGTTGCAGCCCGACGTCGCGCGTGAGCCTCTCCCGCGACGTGCAGGAGAGCGAGCTGCGCCTGCTCGCGTCGCATCGGCTCGCGTTCCGCGAGCTCGGCCTCGCCATCGGTCTCGCGGACGTCGCGCGGACGCTGCTCGAGCTGAGCGGCGCCGGGCGCGCGCTGCCGGGCGCTGCGAGGCGGGCCGCGCTGCTCGCGACGCTCGCGCCCTATCAGCGCCTCGGCCCCGCGATCGTCGGCTTCTGGCTCGCCTCCGCGCATCGCGCAGCGCCCGCGTGGCAAGTGCACGGCGATCTCAACGACGTGATGCTCGCGACGAGCCTGCTCCCCGCGCAGGGCCTCGACGTCTTCGCATGACGTTCGCTCGCGCGCGTGACGACGCGATGGGAAAGTCCACGATCCCCTGGAAATAGAAGGTTTTTCGGGGGATCGCCGCGATCACGCGGGGGCGACGCGCAGCCGGTCGTCGACGCGTCGTACCCCGCGCGTACCCTTCGCCGCGCCGACGATCGCCTCGCGCTCACCGTACGACTCGACGACGCCCGAGAGCACGACGCTGCCGTCGAGCACATCGAGCTGAATGCGCTTCGCCTCGCGCTCGGCGTGCCGCTCGATGGCCTCCTCGATGGCCTGCCGCACATCGCCCACGGCGAGCTTCGCCGGCGCGATCTCGAGGCGATTGGTGATGCCGCGCACGCCCGCGAGGTTGCGCACCGCGTGCTCGGCGTCCTCGCGCTCGGACCAGTCATCGAGCGTCACCCAGCCGTTCGAGACGGTCGAGCGGATGCGCTGATCGGGCACGAGCACATCCCACATCCCCGATCGTGGGGAGATGGGCACGCCGAAAGGTGGGAGCGTCTCCGTCCGTGCGTCGCTCGGCCCGGTCGCACCGGCACTCAGGGCACGCGTTCGAGGCGGACGAAGGGCCCGGTTCGGTTGTAGACGAGGCGGAAGAAGGGCCGATTCGGGAAGCGCGCACGGAGTCTCGCGAGCGCTTCGTCGCTCCGCGGAGGAGACACGTAGAAGGGGCCCTGTTCGAGGAAGGGATCGGGGTGCGGCAGCCGATAGACCCAGGAGCCCGTGCCGGCGAACTCGGGGCGCATCCGCACGAGCATGGCGGGTGACTCTCCGATCACGACTCCATCTTGCGCGCCGGCCGCGCGCACTGCGCCGCGGATGATCGCGTGAGGGGCGGACTGACGCTGCAGCCCCGCGCCATGAACCAAGGTGAAGAGGGTGAGTCCGCCTCCCGCGTAGGCTGCAAGAGCCGCAGCTGCCGGCGTTCGCGGGAGCCCCAGGCTGGAGAGGGTGTCGAACGCACGCACGGTACCGACCGCGGCCAGCACCACCACGATGGGGACGCAGTCGGAGAGGTGGATCGGGCCTACGGTGTGAATTCCGACATTGTCGTGGAACAGACTCAGGGAGAGCAAGGAGCCGAGCGCCGCTCCGAGCGTCAGCGTGGGACCATCACGGCGGATTCCCATGATCGCGAGCAGCGCGCCGAGCGGGCCGAGCCCCATCACCACGAGCAGCATCAGGTTTTGGCCGAGGTTGTCACCGAGCCGCGTGAGCAGGGGTTGCGGCTCCATGGGGTCGAACTCGGTCGCGCCTGCCGTGAAGCGCGCCGGGAGAAACCAGACCCCGGAGAGCGCGTCGTTGTAGGCGGCGTAGAGACCCACGAAGAGGAGGAAAGGCGGCACGGCGGACAGCACGGCACGGAGCGCGGCGCCGCGTTCCCGGGCTGCGCGCCAGAGGAGATGGAGGGCCACCGGCATCATGATGAAGACCGTCTCGGGGGTCCGGGTCGCGAAGGCGGCACCGGTCGCGAGGCCGAGCAGGATGCCGCAGCGACGGGGCTCGCCGCCCGTGCACAGCGCGACGTACGCGTACAGCGCGACCGACAGCAGGAGGCGCGAGGCCACGTGTGCATGCGTCGTCATCGACAGCGTCTGCACCATCGGCGAACACAGCCAGAAGAGGCCGGCGAGCCACGCGCCGCGCCGACCGAGGAGTCGCCCCGCGATCGCGGCCACCACGACTCCGTTGAGCGCCGACGCGACGGCGTAGAGCAGCGAATCGAGTCTGGTTGCCAGGCTCAGCGCGCGGAAGAGCAGCACGCCCGGATAGTCGAAGGACGTGACGAGCCCGCCGTGGCGATGCGTGTAGATCTGCGTGAACGAGCCGTCGGGCTGGAGCACCGGAACGGCGAGGCGGCCGCGCGCCAGGATGCGGGCGCCGAAGTCGACCGCGAGCTCGTCGTCGGTGATCGGCAGGTCGAGCAGGAAGAGCGAGCGTCCGGCGACGGCCACACCGACCAGCACCGCCGCGAAGGCCGCGCTCAGTCCGAGCCAGGCGCGGGGCGAAAGCGCATCGAGCGCCCGCCATGTGCGTTGGAGCGTGGCTCGGAGCCGAGGTTCCAGACCGAGGGCCAGCAGCATGAAGCCGGGCACCGCGAACACGAAGTGCGCCAGCCAGAATCGAAGTTCGTTGGCCGAGATCCACCCGAGGAAAACGCCGGCCTGAGAGTCGAAAGGCTGATTGACCGGCAGTTGCGCGTAGATGACGAGCAGCAGCGTTCCGGCGAGGAGCGGCCCGAGACGCAGACGCGGCTGGATGGCGGAAGGGGCAGGATCCACG
>Ga0172372_10008186_pt1 | contig 13866 bp, 9 predicted proteins | sample LakKiv5m_2_FD_114544 | JGI IMG/M metagenome (GOLD analysis project Ga0172372, IMG submission 114544) | Freshwater microbial communities from Kabuno Bay, South-Kivu, Congo - kab_092012_9.5m | ecosystem: Environmental > Aquatic > Freshwater > Lake | place: Democratic Republic of the Congo...
GCCATTGCAGCCACGGCCGCAGCAGGTGGTGGGTTCGGGCGGTGGCGGGCGCAGGGCGGCGTCGAGCGCAAGGCCGCGCTCGCGCTGGGCCCGGCCGCGCAGGTGCGCGATCAGGGCGTGCGCGGTGGGCAGGTCGCCCAGCGGCAGCAGGCCCGGGTCGTGCGGGGTGAAGCGGTGCTGTTCCCGGCCCTCGAACACCCCGCGCTCGGTGAACATGGCCGCCGGCCGCACCCACAAACCAAAGCCACCGTACAGCGCGCGGTACAGCGTCATGCCCTGCAGGGTTTCGCTGCAGCGCACGGTGTCGAGCACGTCGTACCAGCCGCCCTTGTAGTGGCGGTACAAGCCGGGCGGCGTGGCGTTCAGCGGGGGAAGGTCGTGGTCGGTCGGGGCGCTCAATTGATTTCCCTCCGTGCGGCGCACTGCGGGTCGAGCGTTCTTCGGAACGGCCGGGCCAGCGCGCTTGGGGCCCGCATTGTCCCCGATGCCCGGCCAGCGCGGTTTCTCAGCCCTGGCGCACCGTGGACACCAGCACGTCGCATTCGGCCTCGGCCAGCACGTGTTTGGTCACGCTGCCCAGCAGCAGCTCTTCGGCCGCCTGCCGGCCGTGTTTGCCGATCACGATCAGGTCGCAGGCACGCTCGCGCGCGACGGTCACGATGTGCAGCGGCGCGTCACCCTCGGTCAGGCAAAGGGTGAACTCGTCCGGTTGCAGGCTGTGGCGGTCCACCAGCGCTTCAAGGTGGTCACGGGCGTCGCGCCGCGCGCGTTCGCGGTAGTGGTCCAGCGTGGCGTCGTCGACGCCGGCAAAACGCAGCTTCTCCTCGAACGGAATCGAGAAACTGTGCAGCAGTACCAGGTGGGCCTGCGGTGCCAGGCGCCGGGTGAGGGCGATCGCTTCTTCGGACCAAGGCGAAAAATCCAAGGGCAGCAGCACCCGCTGGTAGCTTTGCAGGGTGTCGTTCTGCACCACCAGCAGCGGGCGGGGGGCCTTGCGCAGCAGGCGTTCGGCCGTGGTGCCGAGGACCAGGTGGTGCAAGGGGGTGCTGCCGCGACGGCCGATCACCACCAGGCCGGCGTCCAGCGCTTCGGCCCGTGCCCAGACGGTGTCCACCGTGGCGCCTTCCAGTGCGTGGGTGTGCACCGTCAGCGGGTGTTCGGCGTTCCAGGTGCTGTCGGTCTGCAGTGTGGCGGCGGCCTCGTTCAGCGCCAGGGTGGTCTGGCCGGCCAGGCGTTCCTGCCACTGGCCGCTGTTGTCCAGCCAGGCGCGCATCTCATCCACCAGGCTATGCTGGGTCACGTGCAGCAGGTGCAGTGGGCAGCCCAGTTCGCGCGCCAGGCGGGCGCCGCGCTGTGCCGCCCGTTGCGAGGGTGCTGAGAAATCCGTTGCGACCAGCAGGGCGTGGGGAGCGGCGGTTCGGTGGGGGCTCATGGCGGTGTCTCCGGTCAGGGGCGGGCGGGCGTGGCGGATGCATCGCTGTCCAGCAGGGCCTCGCACACTTTGCGCGTGGCCTGCTCGGCGGCATCGTCGAACAGGTTGAAGATGCGGTCAATACCGGCCGCGGCCAGCACTTTGGCCTGGTGCTCGTCGCGCACCGCCACCGCCACCTGGCCGGTGTAGCCGTTGGCGCGCAGGGCGTGCAGCAAGGCCTGGTTGGAGGCCACCTCGGGCAGGGTGCTGACCACCCAGCGCGCGTCCTTGAGCGGCAGGGATTCGAGGAAGTCCGGGTCCTCGGCATCGCCAAAGCGCATGGGCACACCCTTGTGGTGCCAGTCGCGCACCGCCTCGGGGTCGAAGTCCACGCCCAGCGCGTTCACGCCCTGTGCCCGCAGGCGCTGCAGCAGGCGGCCGCCGTAGCGGCCCATGCCGAAGACCAGGATGTCGGCTTCCACCCGGCGGTCGTCCACGTCTTCCACCGCCAGCTCGCGGTGCGGGGTCTTGCGCTCGAACCACTTGAGCCAGGGCGCCAGCCGGTCGTACAGCGGGTGCGAGTACAGAATCATGTAGGTTGAGAGCGTGATGGTGATCAGCCCGACCAGGGTGGTCAGGCCCAGCGCGGTCACGCCCACATGGCCCAGTGTGATCCCCATGGCCACGAAGACAATGGAGAACTCGCTGATCTGCGCCACCGTGAGACCGGCCAGGAAGCCAGTGCGGCGCCGGTAGCCCATGTAGCCCATGATCGCCATGACGATCAGCGGGTTGCCGATCAGCACGAACAGCGACAGCACGGTGGCCGGCCACAGCTCGGCGCCCAGTGTGGACATCTCCAGCTTGGCGCCCAGATCGATGAAGAAGAACAGCAACAGGAAGTCGCGGATGCCGGTCAGGCGGGCGTTGATGGCTTCGCGGAACGGCGTGGACGCCAGCGAGAAACCGGCCATGAAGGCGCCGGCTTCCTTGGAAAAGCCGGCCCATTCGCCCAGCGCCGCCAGGGCCACGCCCCAGGCCAGGGCGAACACCAGCAGCAGTTCCTGGCTCCTGGCCATGGACGCCACCACGCGCGGGATGACGTAGCGCATGGCCACCGCCAGCAGCACACCCGCCGCCACCACGCGGCCCACCAGCGACAGGCCCACGCTGAACCAGGCCACCTCGCCACCGGCGTTCATCTCGGGGCTCTTGAGCGCGCTCATGGCCATCATGGCCAGCACCACGGCCAGATCCTGCACGATCAGGAAGCCCACCGCGATGCGGCCGTGCAGGCTGTCGAGTTCGCGTTTGTCGCTCAGCAGCTTGACGATGATGATGGTGCTGGAGAAGGTCAGCGCCACCGCCACGTACAGCGCTTCCACCGGCGTCTTGCCCAGCAGCAGGATGAGCACGAAACCGAACACGATGGTGAAGGTGAGCTGGCCCAGGCCGGTGGCCAGCGCCACCGGGCCGATGTGCCGCACGTGCTGCAGGTCCAGCTTGAGGCCGACCACGAACAGCAGCACCGTCACGCCGATCTGGGCCAGCAGCTCGATCTGGTCGTGCGCCTTGACCAGGCCGAAACCGGCCGGGCCGAGCGCGATGCCGATGACGATGTAGGCGATCAGCACCGGCTGGCGCAGCCTGACGAACAGGGCGCCGGCGAAGGCGGCGGCCATGAGCAGCAGGGCGAATTCGGAGAAGGGGGCTGGGTGCATCGCCCCATTCTAGGTAGGCGTCGGAGCCCTGTCGTTGATCCAGATGAAAGCGATGTCCCTCTGCCGGGCAGCGCTGGCCTTCACCGGGTCGGATAATCCGCCGCTGTTTGCCCATTCAATCCTGACCAAAACCACCCATGAACCCGAATGCCAATGGCCTGATCCAGATCCTGTTGCTGCTGGGCGTGTCGGTGTCGGTGGTGGTCGGGTTCCAGCGTCTGAAGGTGCCGTCGAGTCTGGGTTACCTGCTGGTGGGTGTCTTGCTGGGGCCCCACACCTGGGGGCCCGTCCTTGATGGCAGCCAGATCATGGGGCTGGCCGAGTTTGGCATCGTGTTCCTGTTGTTCACGGTCGGTCTGAACTACTCGCTGCCGCAAATCCATGCGCTGCGCCAGCAGGTGCTGGGTCTGGGTACCGGGCAGGTGGCCTTTACCACGCTGCTGGTGGGCCTGTTGGCCTGGCTGTGGGGGCTGGGGCCGGCGGCAGCGTTCGTGGTGGGCGCGGTGTTCGCGCAGTCGTCCACCACCATCATCACCCGGCAGCTCATGGAGCAGGGAGAGGAAAACAGCCGCCATGGGCGCCTGGGCACCGCCATGTCGGTGTTTCAGGACGTGACCGCAGTCCCTTTCCTGGTCGTCATTCCGGTGCTCGGTGCCGCCGCCAGCACCACCGAAATCGGCAGCACTCTGATCTGGGCGATGGGCAAGGCGGTGCTCGCCTTTGTCCTGGTGTTCGGGCCTGGACGCTGGCTGCTGCGCCCGTTTTTCCACGCCGTGGCCGAGCGTCGCTCGGCCGAGCTGTTCACCCTGACGGTGCTGTTTGTATCGCTGCTGGCCGCGTGGGGTTCCAGTCACCTGGGTCTGTCCATGGCCTTCGGTGCTTTTCTGGCCGGCATGGTGCTGGGCGAGACCGAGTTCCGGCACCAGGTGGAATCGACGATACGCCCCTTCCGGGACGTGCTGCTGGGCCTGTTCTTCGTCGGGATCGGCATGCTGTTTGATCCCGCTTCTGTGGCCAAAGTCTGGCTGCCCGCCCTGGTCGGCGCGCTGGTGCTGATGCTGGTCAAGACGCTGCTGGTCACGCAACTGGTGCGGTGGTCGGGGATCGACACCCTGACCGCATGGCGTTGCGGCCTGTTGCTGGCGGTGGGTGGCGAGTTCGGTTTTGCCTTGCTGGCGATCGCCCTGCAGGCCAAGGCGATCGACGACCGGATCGGGCAGATTGCGTTGACTGCGGTGCTGTTTTCCATGGCGATGGCGCCGTTCCTCATCCGCTACAACCATTCGATTGCCAGTTGGCTGACCGCTCGCAAGCGCGGCCCGCACCGGGCCGATGTGCCCAGCGCCACAACCCGCCTCGGGGAGGAGCTGCGCGACCATGCGGTGTTGTGCGGCTACGGCCGTATCGGCCAGAGCGTGGCACGTCTGCTGGAGGAGGAGGGCCTGCCGTACGTGGCGCTGGATGTGGATCCGGCCAAGGTGCGGCAGGCGCATGCTGCTTCGGAGCCGGTGTTCTTCGGCGATCCGGCGGACCCGGGGGTGCTGGCGGCGGTGGGCCTGGACCACGCGCGCTTGATGGTCATCAGCTTTGACGATCAGACCGATGCGCTCAAGGTATTGGCCCATGTGCGCCGATCACGGCCGGATCTGCCGGTGATGGTGCGCAGCCGCGACGAAAGCCATGTCAAGGCGCTGAAAGACGCGGGTGCGACCGAGGTGATTCCCGAAACGCTGGAGGCCGGGCTGATCATTGCCTCGCAGGCGCTGCTGATGCTGGAGGTACCACCCACACGGGTGATGCGCCGCATCCAGACCCAGCGCATCCATCGCTACCGCCTGCTTGAAAAGCTCTACCACGACGGCGCCTTGGGCGGTGATGCTTCAGAGCGCAGCGCGGACCGCCTGCACCCGGTCACGGTGCCTTTTGATGGTCATGCGGCGGGTCAGTCCATCGGGGCACTGGGGCTGGAACGGGTCGCCCTGGCGGCCCTGGTGCGCGATGGTGAAAGACGGCTCAACCCATCCGCCGACACAGTATTGCAGCCGGGCGATGTGCTCGAACTGTTCGGTGCACCCGACGACCTGCAGCGAGCGCAGGACCGGGTGCTGGGTTGAGCCAACGGGCCCTCAGGCCCGCCGGATCGCTCAGAGCTTGACGTTGGCGATGTAGCTGTCGTAGCGCCATTCCGAGAACTTGCTCCACAGCACCTGGTCGCGCTGGAAGGCGCGCATGTCCTGGTGGATCTTCTTGAACTCGGGCGACTTGGCTTCGTGGTCGGCGAACACGGCCATGCTGGCCTTGAAGCCGGCGTCCATCACGTCCTTGGTGAAGGGGCGCAGCTTGGTGCCACCGGCCACCAGGCGCTTGAGGGCGGCCGGGTTCTGGGCGTCGTACTTGGCGGTCATGTCGCGCGCGGCCACGGCACCGGCGGCGCGCACGATGGCCTTGTTCTCGGCCGACAGGGCGTCGAACGCCTTCTTGTTGATGAAAAACGCCAGCTCGGCGCCGCCTTCCCACCAGCCGGGGTAGTAGTAGTTCTTGGCCACCTTGTGGAAGCCCAGGCGTTCGTCGTCGAAGGGGCCGACGAATTCGGTCGCGTCCAGCGTGCCCTTTTCGAGAGCCTGGTACACCTCGCCGGCCGGCATGTTCTGCGCCACCACGCCCAGCAGGGTCATGGCTTCGCCGAACAGGCCGCCGCCCATGCGCATCTTCAGGCCCTTGAGGTCGGCCACGCTCTTGATTTCCTTGCGGTACCAGCCGCCCATCTGGGTGCCGGTGTTGCCCGCGCTCATGGAGGTGATGTTGAACTGTTCGTAGAACGCGTCCATCAGCTTGCGGCCGTTGCCGTGTTCCATCCAGGCGTCCATGTGGCGCGCGGTCAGGCCGAAGGGCACGGCGCAGCCGAAGGCGAAGATGGGGCTCTTGCCGGTGAAGTAGTACGACGCCGTCTGCGCCATTTCCACCGTGTTGGCCTGCAGCGCGTCCACCACGCCAAAGGCGGGCATCAGTTCGCCGGCAGCGTGCACCGACACCTCGAACTTGCCGCCCGAGAGGGCCTTGACGGTCTCGGCAAACTTTTCGGCCGAACCGAAGATGGTGGGCAGGGCCTTGGGGAAGCTCGACGCCAGGCGCCAGCGCACGGCGGCCTGGGCGTGCACGGCGGGGGCTGCGCCGGCGGTGAGCACGCCAGCGATGCCGGCGTGTTTGATCAGGGAACGACGATCCATGTGAATGCTCCGGGGGATGAAAAAACCACCGGTTCGCCCGGGCGTCAGGCACCCGGGTCGACCGGCGGGATTCACCTTAACGGCCCGGCGGGGCCATCACTTGTCAGAACGCTGACGAGCCCGGCGCCCCAGGGGGCAGCGGCAGGGTCGGGTGTGGTCTTTCGGGTACGTTCTGTCGCGCGGGTGACGCCTGACCGGCGTGCCAGGCGGCGCGCCATGCGGGCAGGGTGCGGGCGGGGTCTTCGCCCAGGCCGCGCACCACGCAGCCGCCGGCCGCGCCGGCCGCGGCCACCGCCTGCAGTTGCGCGGGTTCCAGGATGCCGCCGATGCCCACCACCGGCGCGGGCGCCATGTGGGCCCACCAGGCCAGGTTGTCCAGGCCTTGCGGGCGCCAGGGCATATCCTTGGTGGTGGTGGCCCAGACCGGGCCGCAAGCGATCAGGTCGGGCTGCAGGCTGGCGGCGCGGCACAGCTCCCACAGGCTGTGCGAGCTGATGCCCAGCTGCACGCCTTGCGCGCGGGCGGCGGCCAGCTGCGCGTGATCGCGCGGGGTGAGGGCCAGCAGGTCTTCCTGCCCCAGGTGCAGGGCGCGTGCGCCGGCCTGCAGCGCGGTCCGCCAGTGGTCGTTGATCACCAGCAGCACGCCCGCCGCGTCGGCCGCGCGCTGGCTGCGGGTGATCGCTTCCTGCAACTGCGCCTGCCAGGCCGCTTCGTCCAGCTGCGGTGGTCGCTTCAGCCGCAGCTGGACCGTGTCCACCGTGGGGCGTTCGCGCAGCACCGCCTCGGCCCGTGCGGCGCTGTCCACGATGGCGTAGACGCCGGGGTCGCGGCCGCGCACGCGGGTGCACCACAGGGCGGGGGGCTGTTCGTCCAGCGAGAGCTGCGGCAGCAGCGACGGCTCGGTGGCGAAGCCGGCGCGGGCGATGACCGGCCCCACGCCGCGGCCCACGGCGCGCGCGTGGCGCAGCGCGAAGGTGGCGGCCATCTTGGCCAGCACGGCTGCATCGGCCACCACCCAGCCCAGCGCCAGGGCCGACGCGAGGGCCGAGGCGAAGGTGCAGCCGGTCCCGTGGTTGTGCGGTGTGCGCTCGCGCGGCAGGCTCAGCCAGCCGCTGGCCTGCGGCGTGTCCAGCCAGTCGAGCGAGAGGCTGTCGTGGCGTTCGATCAGCGCCGCGTCGCCACCGGTGATCACCACCGCTGCACAGCCCAGCGCGCGCAGCGCCCGCGCCTGCGCCGGGATGCCGTCCGGGGCGTTGTCGCCCAGCAGGGCCACCGCCTCGGCCTGGTTGGGGGTGATCACGGTGGCGCGCGGCAGCAGCAGGTCGCGGTAGGCTGCGCGCAGTTCGGCGTCGGCCAGCGCGGCGCCGGTGCTGGCGCGCAGCACCGGGTCCACCACCAGGGCCAGCGGCTGTTGCTGGCGCAGGCGGTCGATGAAGGCGGCGAGCACGCGCACGTTGGCGGCGCTGCCCAGCAGACCGGTCTTGATCACGCGCGGCGGCATGTCGGCGGCCAGTGTGTCCAGCTGGGCCTGCAGCACGGCGGGGGGCGTGGCCTCGATGTGCGTCACTTCGGTGGTGCTTTGCGCGGTGATGCCGGCGACCACGGTGCAGCAGTGCACGCCCAGGGCGTCGGCCGCCCGCTGGTCGGCCGCCAGACCGGCGCCGCCACCGCTATCGGTGCCGGCGATGCTCCAGATCAAAGGGGTCATGTCATTTGTCCTCTTGCGCCGCAGCGCGATCCACAGCGCATGAAACAACGCAGTCCAAGGGCACCGAGGAACCGGTTTTGCCGGGCCTCGGGTGCCGCACCCCTCCCGCCGAAGGCGGGAGAGGGGAGAGACGCGAAGCGGCGCGGGGGGTGTTTCATGGAATCAGGAAAGGGTGTCCGGACACGGGCGTGGAGGCGACGGCCATGTCCTGCGGTGCCATCACGCCGGCTTCAAAGGCCGACCGGCCCGCTTCGATGGCCAGACCGAAGGCACGCGCCATGCGCACCGGGTCCACCGCCTGGCTCACTGCGGAGTTCAGCAGCACGGCGTCGAAGCCCAGTTCCATGGCCTGTGCCGCGTGACTGGGGGCGCCGATGCCCGCGTCCACCACCAGCGGCACGCCGGGCAGGCGCGCGCGCAGGGTGCGCAGCGCGAACGGGTTGATCAGGCCCTGGCCCGAGCCGATGGGTGCGCCCCAGGGCATGAGGACCTGGCAGCCCACATCCAGCAGGCGCTGGCAGGTCACCAGGTCGTCGGTGCAATACGGAAACACCGCGAAGCCGTCCTGGACGAGCTGCGCCGCTGCCTCCACCGTGCCCCAGGGATCGGGTTGCAGGGTGTGTTCGTCGCCCACCACTTCCAGCTTGATCCAGTGCGTGTCGTAGAGCTCGCGCGCCATGTGGGCCAAGGTGATGGCCTCGCGCGCCGTGCGGCAGCCCGCGGTGTTGGGCAGCAGGCGCGCGCCGCGCTCGCGCAGCGCCTGGCGGATTATGGCGATGAACCCGTTGTCGCCGCCTGCGGCCAGCGTGCGCTTGAGGCCCACGGTGACCACCTGCGTGCCACTGGCGGCGATGCTGTCGGCCAGCACCTGGGGTGAGGGGTAGCCTGCGGTGCCCAGCAGGAAGCGGCTGGAGAGTTCGACGCCGTAGGGCGCCCAGTGTGATGCGGTCATGGGTTCAGCCTCCGACGATGGCCTGGAAGGTCAGCACGGTGTCACCGGGCTGCAGGACGGTGGTGGCGCGCAGCGCACGCGGCACGAAGGCGCCGTTGACGGCGGTCGCGATGGTATCGGGGTCGACGCCCTGCTCGTCCAGCAGCAGGGCCAGCGTCAGACCCTCGCGACAGGGCAGGGTGAGGTCGTTGAAGGTCAGCATGGCGGGCGACGCGAAAGGGTTGGATCCAGGACAGCCGCGGCACCGGCTTCGCCCGGCTGTTGACGGTGTCCCTGCTGCGGAACGGGAGGGGGGCAGCCGCGCAGCGGCGCAGGGGGGCGTCCCAGCGCAGCGAGTGCGTCCTGCACCAGCGCGGGTGCCAGCAGCCAGCCATGGCGGTACAGGCCGTTGATGCGCAGCAGGCCGTCCTGATGTTCGATGCGCGGTTCGTTGTCGGGCAGGGCCGGGCGCAGGTTGGTCTCCAGGTGCACGATGCGCGCCTCGGCCAGTTCGGGCAGCACACTCTGGGCGGCGGCCATCAGCTCCACCGCGCTGCGCAGGCTCACGGGCGAGCGGTCTTCGCTCTCGATCTCGCTGGCGCCGATGACGATGTGGTCGCCCGGTCGCGGCACGATGTAGACGCGGTGGCGCGGGTGCAGCAGGCGCACCGGCCGCTGCAGCGGCACGCCGGGCGCATGCAGCCACACCACCTCGCCGCGCACGCCGCGCACCGGCAGATCGGGCCGCGCACCGGTGCCGCGCACGTCGATGGCGAGGTCGAATTGTTCTTCGTCGCCGTCGTCCAGCACGATGCGGCCCGGCTGCACCGACGCCACCGTGTGCCGCCAGCGCCAGCGCACGCCGCACGCAGCGGCGCACAGCGCGGGCAGCACCTGCAGCGGCAGGATCTGGCCCTCGCCCGGCAGCAGCCAGGCGTGCAGGCGCGGGTCGAGCGCGGGCTCCAGCGCGGTGAGTGCCGCGCGGTCCAGCCGCTGCGGTGTCTGCACCACGCCGGCCAGCTCGGGCGCCTGGGCCAGCCGCGCCAGCACACGCTGGGCCGCGCCCAGGTCGCTGCCGTGGGCCACCAGCAGGCTGCCCAGGGTGCGCAGCTGCAGCGCCGCTTCTTCACCCCCGCCGGGGCTGGCCGAGCAGCCGGTGCAGCTGCCGCAGGCCGCGGGCAGGGCGCCTGTGTGCGACGAGCCTGCGCGCGCCAGCGCATCGGTGATCTCGCGCCACAGCAGCATCGAGCGCCAGCCCAGCGCCGCGATGGCCGGGCTGCTGTTGTCCAGCTCGGCCAGCGGGCTGAGCATGCCGGCCGCGGTGAAGGCCGCCGGTCCCTGGCCGTCGCTGCGGGCCTCGGGGCCGTCGGCCGGGTCGAACACCGTGACCTCGTGTGTGCCCGCCAGCCGCCAGGCCAGCAGCCGGCCGAGCAGGCCGGCCCCCGCGATACCGATGCGCGCCATGGCTCAGGCCCTGTTTTTCAGTGCGTCGACGGGGACGTAGAACTCGCCGCCCACCGCCTTGAACTCTTCGCTCTTGCGCGCCATGCCGTCGGCCAGGGCCTGCTCCTCGCTCAGGCCTTTCGCGGCGGCGTAGTCGCGCACGTCCTGCGTGATCTTCATGCTGCAGAACTTCGGTCCGCACATGGAGCAGAAGTGCGCTTCCTTGCTGCTGTCCTTGGGCAGGGTCTCGTCGTGGTAGGCCTCGGCGGTCTGCGGGTCCAGGCCGAGTGCGAACTGGTCGCGCCAGCGGAACTCGAAGCGCGCCTTGCTCATCGCGTCGTCGCGCGCGCGCTGGCCCGGGTGGCCCTTGGCCACGTCGGCCGCGTGGGCCGCGATCTTGTAGGCAATGATGCCCTGCTTCACGTCGTCGCGGTCCGGCAGGCCCAGGTGTTCCTTGGGCGTGACGTAGCACAGCATGGCCGTGCCCATCCAGCCGATCATGGCCGCGCCGATGGCCGAGGCGATGTGGTCGTAGCCCGGCGCGATGTCGATGGTCAGCGGGCCGAGCGTGTAGAACGGCGCTTCGTGGCAGTGCTTGATCTGCTCGTCCATGTTGGCCTGGATCATGTGCATGGGCACATGGCCAGGGCCTTCGATCATGGTCTGCACGTCGTGCTTCCAGGCGATCTGCGTCAGCTCGCCCAGCGTGCGCAGCTCGGCGAACTGCGCCTCGTCGTTGGCGTCGGCGCCCGAGCCCGGGCGCAGGCCGTCGCCCAGCGAGAAGGTCACGTCGTAGGCCTTCATGATTTCGCAGATCTCTTCGAAGTGCGTGTACAGGAAGTTTTCCTTGTGGTGCGTGATGCACCATTTGGCCAGGATGGAGCCGCCGCGCGAGACGATGCCGGTGCGGCGCTTGGTCGTGAGGTGGATGAAGGGCAGGCGCACGCCGGCGTGGATGGTGAAGTAGTCGATGCCCTGTTCCGCCTGCTCGATCAGCGTGTCGCGGAAGATGGCCCAGGTCAGGTCCTCGGCCACGCCGCCCACCTTCTCCAGCGCCTGGTAGATCGGCACCGTGCCGATGGGCACGGGCGCGTTGCGCACGATCCAGTCGCGCGTGGTGTGGATGTTCTTGCCGGTCGACAGATCCATCACCGTGTCGCCGCCCCAGCGGATCGACCACACCAGCTTTTCCACCTCTTCCTCGATCGACGAGGTCACGGCCGAGTTGCCGATGTTGGCGTTGATCTTCACCAGGAAGTTGCGGCCGATGATCATCGGCTCCACCTCGGGGTGGTTGATGTTGGCCGGGATCACCGCGCGGCCGCGCGCCACCTCGTCGCGCACGAACTCGGGTGTGATCACGTCGGGGATGCGCGCGCCCATGGGGTTGCCTTTGAGACGCGCTTCGCGTTCGGCATCGCCCAGGTATTCCTTCATCCACTCGCGCTTGCCGTTCTCGCGGATGGCGATGTACTCCATCTCGGGCGTGACGATGCCTTTTCTGGCGTAGTGCATCTGGGTCACGTTGGCGCCAGCTTTGGCGCGCAGCGGCCGGCGCTGCAGGCCGGCGGCCTCGGCGCGCAGGGCTTCGATGCGCGCATCCGCCACCTCGCCGTGTTTGCCGCCATCGTCCAGCGCCACCCGGGCGCGACCTTCGTAGGCCTCGGTGTCGCCGCGCGCGGCCACCCACTCGCTGCGCACGGGCTTGAGGCCCTGGCGGATGTTGATGTCGGCCGCCGGGTCGGTGTAGGGGCCGGAGGTGTCGTAGACCGTGACGGTCTCGCCGTTGGTCAGCGCGATCTCGCGCATGGGCACCTGCACGCCCGGCTGGGCGCCGGGCACATAGACCTTGCGCGATTGGGGAAACGGCTCGCGGGTGAGCGAAAGCAGCTGCTGCAGTTTGTCGGGGGCGTTCATCGGGCGGTCTCCTGTGTGAAAAGCTGTTGCAAAACGAACAGCTCCGGAGGACCGCCTGGCGGGACCGGTGGACCGTGTGCGGGGTACCGATGGCCCGAAGCCAACAGCCCTGACGGGCGTGGCCGGTTCCATCAGCACACCCGCTGACCCGTCCACGGGCCCCTCAAGGCATGCGCTCTTCTTTCGCCGGTACTAGCCGGATCAAGTTCACGGGTTCGGTCGGGTGACCATCTCAGCGCCGGGCCTTGGCAGGCCCGTGCACCCCGGAGCAGTGGCCGCGAGTGTAGCGGCATCTGCCGCACCGCGCACGCTCAACCCTGCAACCGGTTTGGATTGCACAATGCACGCATGCACGGACGCAAAGGCTTGTACGGGTGGGGCGCGACGGCGCTGTGGAGCGCCGCGCCGTGAGGCCCCTGGGTACCGCCGATCTGGCCTTGTTGCGCCCGGCCAGCGGCCCTGCCGGGGCCTGGGATGCCGCCCCGCTGGCGGGGGCGCACCGCACAGCGCCCGCCGCGCCGCGCCGGCGCATGGCGCTGTCCGTGGCCTTTTCGCTCGCGCTGCACGCCCTGTTGCTGAGCCTGACCCTGGGCGGCGAATGGACCGGGGTGCCCGGTCTGGTCCTGCCCTGGGAGCAGCGCCGCGCCGAGGCACCCAGCTTGAGCGTGTTTCTGGTGCCCGCACCCGCCGCTGCGCCTGCAGCGGTGTCATCCCCGGGCGCCGGTGTGCCCGCCGGGCCAGTGCAGCCGAACCGACCGCTGCCACCGCCCGCCGCGCCGCAGGCACCGGCGCCGGTGACCGAGCCCGCTGCCGCACCGGCCGCGGGTCTGAGCGCGCGCTGGCTGACAGCGCCGCCCGCCACCCCAGCGCAGCCCGATCCCCTGACACCCCAGCGGCCAGACACCCTGACAGCCAGGCCCATGCCTACGCCGCAGCCCGCCCCCGAACCCGAACCCGAGCCGGTGGCGCTGCCGCCGCCACCCGCACCGGCGCCCGCCGAGCCGTCGGTGGCGGCGTTGCGCGAGGCCGCACTCGCTGCTGCCGAAGCCCAGCGGTCGGCCGAACAGGCTGCACGCCTGCAACGCGAGGCCAGCGAGCGCGTGGCGGAGCAGCGCGCGCGCGAACAGTTCGAAGCCGAACAACGCGAGATCCAGCGTCTGGCTGAACAGCGTTTGCAGCAGCAACAGGCGACGCAGGCCGCTGCGGCCGAAGCCGCCCAGCGCGCTGCCGAGCAGGCCCGCGAAGCCGAGCGTCTGGCGGCAGCGCTGGCCGAGCAAGCCGAGCGGGCGGCCGAGGCCCTGCGCACCGAGCAGGCGCAGCAACGGGCCCTGGCTGAAACGCAGCGTCTGCAGGCCGCACAACAGCAAGCCGCGAGGGCCGCCGAGCTTGCCGAGGCGGCCCGCCAGGAAGCGGCCCGCCAGGAAGCGGCCCGCCAGGAAGCGGCCCGCCAGGAAGCGGCCCGCCAGGAAGCGGCCCGCCAGGAAGCGGCCCGCCAGGAAGCGGCCCGC
>Ga0172372_10008187_pt1 | contig 13864 bp, 13 predicted proteins | sample LakKiv5m_2_FD_114544 | JGI IMG/M metagenome (GOLD analysis project Ga0172372, IMG submission 114544) | Freshwater microbial communities from Kabuno Bay, South-Kivu, Congo - kab_092012_9.5m | ecosystem: Environmental > Aquatic > Freshwater > Lake | place: Democratic Republic of the Congo...
CGGTGGAAAGGATCGTGTTCATCTGTTTGTCTCCGTCATCGGCGAGGGAAATCCCCTGCGCGTGACAGACCATTCGCGCTGTGATGGGGGCTGAGCCAAGCGAAATAGAGCGTTGTTTCATTGCTATGATCAGCGGGTTTTGATCATGATGTGAGGGCCAAATGGCAGCACCATTCGGCCCTCGCTTTGCCTTATCGGCTGCGCTTTCTGCTGCGCTTCGCGGCGGCTTGGCCGGCGGCGTAGGCTTCCGCGAGTGAATTGCGGATCGACCAAACCGCGACATCCTGAAAGTCGAGCGCGTCGCGGTTTCTGGTCTCCAGCGTTTCAACCGAGGGCATGTGCCGCATGGCGATTTCGAGGAAGAGCTGGGCGGTGTTGGTGGTATCGTTCATCTTGGTCTCCTTGCTGTGGCGCCGGGGTGTTTCCCTGCGCCTGAGGGACCATTCGCGCTGTAGCGGGGGGCGAGCCAAGAGGATCAGATGACAAACGATTTGAAACTATACCCTTCGGTCTGTGATCACCACGACAGTTATGAATCTATGGATCAAGGTTATCCATAATGGCAAGCCACTAATCCATTCTTGCCGCTGGCCTTCAAACGCGGTCGCTCTCCCCGACAAAGCTCTGTCGCTCTTGCACAGCGTGGATGAAAGGCACATCCGGAGGGCGGCGATAGCGGCGATGGCAACTCACCGCGGATGGGCTGGAAGGTCACGCCAATATTCCCATCAATTGAAAGCTTTGGAACACTATCCAGCAATGCTTGAGTGTAAGGGTGCTGCGGCATTGAATAAAGCGAATTGGCATCAGCAATCTCAACGATACGACCGAGATACATCACGGCTACCCGATCACTCACGTGGCGCACCACAGAAAGATCGTGGCTGATGAAGATCGTCGTCAGGCCGAATTCGCGACGTAAATCAAGAAAAAGATTGAGAATTTGCGCCTGAATGGAAACATCAAGCGATGCCACTGGTTCGTCACAGATCAGCACTTCAGGCTGCATGGCCAAAGCGCGCGCAATGGCGATGCGTTGGCGTTGGCCACCGGAAAACTGATGCGGAAAACGCGAAACATACGCAGGGTCCAGCCCAACCTTTGTTAGCCAATCGGCGGCAAAGCTATCCGCTGCACCACGCGTGATCAGGCCATGGGTGATGGGACCCTCGGTAATGGTGTCACCCACACGGCGCCGCGGATTGAGCGAGGCAAAAGGATCCTGGAATACGGTCTGAATACGCGTTGTAGTTTTGCGCCCAGCTTGCATCGGGGACGCACCATTCAGGTGGATTATACCCTCGCTTGGTTCAAGAATGCCTGCCAGCATGCGGCCAAGGGTTGATTTGCCGCAGCCCGATTCACCAACCAGACCAAGCGTCGCACCACGCTGAACGGAAAGCGTCACATCAGTCACCGCCATTACTGGCCGGCGGTCCAGCTTGGCGCCGAAAAGACCAGCGATGCGATCGCCCAGCGTCACATGCGGGCTGAAGCGGCGAGAGACATTCTCCGCTGTCAGGATATCGTTCATGTGGGACCCGGCAGAGGATAATGGCAAAATGCCCCATGGAGATGATCGCCAACCGGCGGTGGGTCAGACCGGCAACGATCATCCGCGTACCCGCAACGCGGGGCAAAGGGACAGCCGGGTGGCACATGAAGCGGTGACGGTGTGCTACCAGGAATTTGCCTGAGTTTCTGTCCAGGGTCAGCCATGGCAGGCAGGCTATCCAGCAGCCCGCGTGTGTAAGGATGCAAGGGCGCACGCAATACATCCGCAACCGGTCCAAATTCCATAATGCGGCCGAGATAAAGCACAATCACGCGATCGGCCAGGGAAGACACAATGGCAAGATCATGGCTGATCCAAATCAGCGCCGTACCGCTTTCCTGCACAAGTGTTTTCATCTCAGCCAGGATTTGCGCTTGGATGGAAACATCCAGCGCAGTGGTCGGTTCATCTGCGATGATCAATTCCGGGTCATGGAGCAACGCTATGGCAATCGCTACACGTTGGCGCATACCGCCAGAAAATTCATGCGGGTAGGCGTTCAGGCGCGTGGCCGCATCCGGAATACCAACTCGCGTAAGGCTTTGTTCGGCAAGTGCCAAGGCGGCCCCCTGGCCCGTGCCGCCATGCGCCTGCACGGCCATCATCATCTGCTGACCAATTGTGAGAACAGGATTCAGCGTCGCTGCGGGATCCTGAAAAATCATCGCGATTCGCTTGCCGCGGAGCTTCCGCATTTCAGCTTGCGGCAGGCCGACCAATTCTTGCCCCTGAAACGTGATTGAACCGCCAGCGATGCGCCCCGGCGGGTCCAGTAGCCCTATCAGGGAAAAGCCTGTCACTGATTTACCGGAACCTGACTCACCAACCAGACCAAGGATTTCGCTGCGTTCGAGTGTGAAGGAAACGCCATCCACTGCCTTGATTGTGCCTGAACGGGTTTCGAAATGCGTACGCAGATCGCGCACTTGAAGCAGCGCAGGTTTCATCGGCGCAGCCTTGGATTGAATTGATCGCGTAACTGATCGCCGACAATATTGATGGCGACAATCAGCACAATGAGCGCAATGCCGGGATAGACCGAAATCCAGGTCCGACCGCTCATCATGTATTGGAAGCCATTGGCGATTAGCATGCCAAGAGAAGGCTCGGTTGGTGGCAGACCAAGCCCGAGGAAGGACAAGGTTGCCTCAAGCGAAATTGCATTGGCGATCTGCACAGTGCCAACAACAATCAGCGGCGGCAGGCAATTCGGCAAAAGGTGTCGCAACACAATGCTGCGCCCTGGCAGCGGCGTGGCACGCGCGGCTTCAATGTAATCCTTCTGCCTCTCCGCTGTTGCGGCACCATAGGCAGTGCGTGCGAAATACGCGTACTGAGCGGTGACCAGAGCGATGATCAGTGGAACGCGCCCTTGGCCCAGCATCGCAACCAGCACCAGCGCCAGCAGAATCGCGGGAAAGGAAAGCTGCAAATCCACCAACCGCATGATTCCCTGTTCAATCTTGCCGCCGATATTGGCCGCCATGATACCGAGGGCAGTGCCGATACCAAATGCCACTGCACCAGCCGCAATCCCCATCTGCAAGGAAATGCGCAAGCCATAGAGAATGGCCGAGAACAAATCTCGCCCCTGCGCATCCGTACCAAGCCAATGCACATAACCGCCCGACCCGACAAAACCTGGCGGCCGCCGCGCATCCCGCAAATTGAGATTGGCGAGGTCATAAGGGTCCTGCGGTGTGATCAGCGGTGCGGCGAGCGCCGCCACAACAATCAGCACCACCACCAGAAGCGCGAGGGTGGCACCCCAATTCTCCCGATAATCGCGCCAGAATGCCGCCATCACACCCGCCTTCCACGCCTGAGACGCGGATCGAGCACAGCATAGGTAAGATCAACCACCAGATTGATGGTTACAAAAAGAAACGCCACCAGAACAAGGTAACCAACCATGACTGGCCGATCGAGCGAGGTGATGGAATCAATAATCAGCTTGCCAACCCCTGGCCAGGAAAAGATCGTCTCGGTCACCACGGCGAAGGCAAGCGTGGAGCCAAATTCCAAGCCAAAGACCGTCACCAGCGGTATGGAAATCAGCCGCAACACATGCCGCCGCAGAATGGTGAAATCAGAAAGCCCCGCCGCACGTGCGAATTTCACCGTATCGGACAGCATGATCTCACGCGTGCCGGCACGTGACAGGCGGATCAGCATGGCAAGCTTGAACAGGCTAAGGTTAAGCGCAGGCAGTGCGAGAAACCGCAACCCATCCCAAGTCAGGAAGGACCAGCCAACGCCAAACACCTCAACCGTTGGGCCTCGATCACCCGCGGGTAGCCAATCGAGATTAACCGCGAAGGTCAGAATGAGAATGAGGCCCACCCAAAAGGTGGGCACCGAAAATCCCAAAACGGATGCCGCCATGATGGCTTTGGAAACGGTGCTTTCCGGCCGGTAGCCTGAATAAATGCCCAGAGGAACACCGATAAAGGCGCCTATCAGCACCGAAGCCAGCGCCAATTCCAATGTTGCTGGCAGTCGGCTCAGCACCAATTGCAGCACTGGGATATTCAGCACGAAGCTTCGCCCCAGATCGCCTTGCAACAGCCTTCCCAGAAAAGCGAGATACTGTCGCCAAAGCGGTTGATCCAAGCCGTAATGGCGAATGGTGGCTTCCCGAATATCCTGCGTGGCGTCGGGGGAAATCAGCACATCAATCGGATTGCCAATGGCATAGACGCCTAGGAAGACAAGCAGGGACATTGCCAGCATGACAAAGCCGGCCTGAATGAGGCGCTGAATGATATACCCAAGCATCGCGGGCGATTATCCGGCATTTGACAGCCAGCGCAAGCTATTCCTAGCATTCAAGCACAGAAGCCTGATGGGAGAAATGATCATGCGTTGGAGTAATCGCCGCTTTGCCCTGGCAACCATTGGCTTGGCCTGTATGGCTGGCGTGGCCTCTGCCCAAACGCTCAATATGGGCGTGATCGCCGGGCCTGAAAGTATTGACCCGCATTTCACCGCGACCGGAACGCATTCCGAGGCGCTGAAGCATGTTTTTGATACGCTGACACATTCCGGCGATAAGCTCCAGATTGAACCGGGCCTTGCGGAATCCTGGCGCATTGTGGATCCCACCACCTGGGAATTTCGGCTTCGTCGCGGCGTGAAGTTCCATGATGGATCGGATATGACGGCGGAAGATGTTGCCGCTTCCATCCGCCGCATGCAGCAATTATCGGGGCCGAACCCAACCCGCATCTATGTGCGCCGCGTGCAGGAAATTCGCATTGTTGATCCCCACACCATCCAGATCATCACTGATGGACCGGCGCCGACGCTGCCCAATGATTTCATCCGCCTTTTCATCACCTCAGCCCGCGCCACCGCTGGGTTGACGCCGGAAAATGCCAATGAGGCGTTCAATAGCGGCCGCGCGGCCATCGGTACCGGGCCGTATCGGTTCTCCTCCTGGACGCCGCGAGAGCAATTCACCGTGGAGCGCAGCGAAAATTACTGGGGCAGCCGCCCCACCTGGGGTCGCGTCGTGCGCCGTGAAATCTCCAACCCTGCCGCGCGCGTGGCGCAGCTCCGTACCGGCCAAGTGGATATGATTGTGCGCGTGCCGGCGGCCGATGTGGCGACCCTGGAACGCGACCGTAATATCAGTGTGCTGAAGTCGGAAACTGTCTATGTCTTCAACCTTGCGCTGGACCAGCGCGAGCCGACACCGCAAGTAACGGCGCGCGATGGCTCGCGCCTTGCGGCTAACCCCTATCGTGATGCGCGGGTACGCGAAGCGATTGACCTTGCCCTTGATCGCCGCGCGCTCGCGGAAATTGCCATGGAAGGGCTTGGTTCACCCGTTAGCCAGATGGTGACGCCTGGTATTTTTGGGTTCAACCCGGCGCTCACGATCCCGACACCCAATATCAATCGCGCGCGGCAGCTTTTGACCGAAGCGGGCTATTCCAATGGCTTTCGCATGGTGCTGAATTTCACCAATAACCGCCTGCCTGGCGACGCTGGTGTTGGTGCGGCGATGACACAAATGCTGGCACGCATCGGCCTTGAAGTGCAGGCAGCGGGCCAGCCTGCGGCAGTGATCTTCCCGGCGCGCGCGCGGGGTGAGCTTTCGAACATCATGGCCGGCTGGGGCACCCTGACAGGGGAGGCGAATTACTATTACGCCGCCAATGCGCATACCAATAACGCGCAGCTTCGGCTTGGCGCCTTCAATTGGACCGGCTTTTCCGATCCGGAAATTGACCGGCTGATCCAGGCCGCCAATGTTGAGCTGGATGACAAGAAACGCGAAACGCTGCTCCAACAGGTTGGCGCGCTTTGGAATGAAAAGCGCGTAGTCATTCCGCTTGCTGCGGTCGCCTCCGCCTGGGCCATGCGGCGTGATCGCGTGACGCTGCGCGTTGGCCGGAGTGATGAGGAAACCTACGCCTGGGATGTAAGCCCAGTCAGCCGCTAAGCGCCAAGCCCTTCTCCATGCGCATCGCGGATATGAATTGGATGCAGGTGGAGGATTACCTCCGCCAGGATGATCGCTGCGTCTTGCCCTTTGGCAGTACCGAACAGCATGCGCAGCTTTCGCTATGCGTGGATGCGATCCTGGCCGAAAGGGTGGCAGTCGAAGCGGCAGAACCTTTGGGTATTCCGGTCTACCCCGCCATGCCTTTTGGGCTGGCGCCGTATTTCGCGTCTTTTCCGGGCAGTATTTCGCTGAAGGTGGAAACGCTGCTCGCGGTGGCGCGTGATCTGATTGAAAGTGTCGCACGCGCCGGTTTTCGCCGCATTCTGATTGTCAACGGCCATGGCGGCAATGCACCTGTCGGTGCATTGGCTTTGCAGATAATGACAGAAAATCCAGCGCTTTCGATCAAGTTCCATAATTGGTACAACCAGCCGCAAACCTGGGAAACTGCCATGGCGATTGATCGTTCCGGCAGCCATGGCAATTGGATGGAAAACTTCCCTTGGACGCGGCTGGCCAATGTGCCATCGCCTTCCGGTGCCAAGCCCTCGGTTGATATGGCGCTGATGAAGGCAAGCCCGCCAGCCAAGGTGCGCGCCATGCTGGGCGATGGGTCCTTCGGTGGCGAATGGCGCAAACCAGATGAGGATATGCTGCGGCTTTGGCAAGCCGGCGTCGTAGAAACCCGCGCTGCGTTGGAGGGGCCATGGCCGATCCATTAGTCATTTGGGGTGCCGGCGCCATTGGCGGCACGCTTGGCGCGCATCTGGCGCGTGCGGGGCATGATGTGCTGCTCGTGGATACAGTGGCCGAACATGTCGAAGCTTGTCGTACCAAAGGGTTGAAGATTTTTGGCCCCGTCACTGAATTCACGCAAATCATTCCAGCCGCCACGCCAGATGAACTGAAGGGCCGCTATTCGCGCATTGTGCTCGCGGTCAAGGCGCAAGCCACCAAGGCTGCCTTGCCTGTTCTGGCACCGCATCTTGCAGATGATGGTTTTGTTTTCTCCGCCCAAAATGGCTTGAACGAATTGGAAATTGCGGAAGCCGTGGGCGCTGAACGCACCATGGGCTGCTTCGTCAATTTCGGGGCGGATTGGCATGCGCCGGGGGAGATACTTTACGGCAATCGCGGCGCCTTCGTGGTTGGGGAGATTGATGGCAGCATCCGTGATCGTACCCGCGCGATGCACGCACTTTGCCAATCCTTTGAGCCGGATGCGGTTTTGACGAGTGATATCTGGTCCTATCTGTGGGGTAAGCTCGCCTATGGCGCCATGCTGTTTGCCACAGCGTTGAACCATGATTCCATGAGCGAGAATTTCGCCGACACGCGCCGCATGCCTGTCTGGCTTGCCTTGGGGCGAGAGGTTGCAGCAATCGCGCTTGCCCGCGGCGTGACGCCGCGTGGCTTTGGGTCCTTCGATCCCATGGCCTTTGCACCGGGGCGCGCTGATGCGGATGGGATCAAGATAGTCGAATGGTTGCGCGATTACACCGCCGTTGGCGCCAAGACGCATTCGGGCATTTGGCGTGATCTTGCGGTGCGCAAGCGCAAGACTGAAGCCGAGGCGCAACTGATGATCATGCCAAAGCTCGCGGCGCAGAAAGGCATCTCGACGCCTGCACTGAATGCCTTGGGCCGGCTGATCAAGGATATTGAGGAAGGCCGACGCGAACAATCACCGGAAAGTTTCAACGCCCTGTTGGATGCCATTGCTTGAGCGACGCGGTTCTGGAAAGACTGCTCGCTGAACGCGCGCAATTCATTGCGCGGCTCGCGGAACTTGTTGCCTTTCCTTCCGTTTCGACTGATCCCGCCTCTGCGGATGGCATGGCGGCTGCGCGGCATTGGCTGGTCGAGCACCTGACGACGCTCGGCTTTCAGGACGCGCAGGAAACCGCGGCCGGCGGACATCCCGCCGTCACCGCGCGCTGGCATGGCGCGGGGCCTGAGGCACCCACCTTGCTTGTCTATGGCCATTATGATGTGCAGCCGCCTGATCCCGCAGATGCCTGGGACTCAAAGCCGTTTCAACTTACGGCGCGTGATGGCCGGCTTTATGCGCGTGGCGTTTCTGATGATAAGGGACCTTTCCTTTTGGCGGTTGAAACCCTCGGCGCTTTTCTTGCCGTTGAGGGCACGCTGCCAGTCAATGTGACGTTGCTGTTGGAGGGTGAGGAGGAATGCGGCTCCGCCACACTCGGTGCCCTGCTCACGAAACATCGTGACTTGCTCGCGGCAGACGCGGTCCTTTCCGCCGATGGCGCACGCTGGCGGGCAGATTTACCAACCATGACGGTAGGCACGCGCGGCAATACCGGCATGGAAATCACGCTGCGGAGCGCGGCGAAGGATTTGCATTCCGGCCGTTATGGCGGTGTCGCACCCAATGCGCTGCATGCCATGGCCCGCCTGTTTGCCACCTTGCATGATGCGAATGGTGATGTTGTCGTCGATGGTTTCTGGGCCGGCGCGGAAGCCGCATCTGCCGAACAGCGCGCGGAATTGGCGCGCATTCCCTTTGATGTCACGCAGCATGATGCGTCCATCGGCATCGCACCAAGCCATCTTGCGCCAGCGGATTTTTTGGAGCGGCTTTGGCTGCGCCCAACACTTGATGTGAATGGCATGTGGGGCGGGTATACCGGTGCGGGCGGCAAGACCGTCATTCCTGCTTTGGCCCATGCGAAGCTTTCCATGCGCCTGATACCTGGACAAGACCCAATGGAGGCGCGTGAAGCGGTAGCGCGGCATTTGCGCGCGCATTGCCCCAAGTGCGCCGAGCTTACCATCACCAATACACGCGATGGCACTTACGCCTATTCGCTGCCCGCCGCGCATCCCTTGCTACGGGCAGCCGAGTCTGCGCTGGAACGCACCACGGGCCGAAAGCCGCTCCGTGTTCGCATGGGTGCCACGCTGCCGCTGGCGGATATCGCGCGCAATGTCGCGGGCATTGATACCATCATGTTTTCCTTCGCGACGGCAGACGAGGATTTTCACGCCCCCAATGAAAATTGGCGCGAGGCTTCCATTGCGGAAGGCTTCGCCGCCTGGGTTGCGCTGCTCCGCGAATTGAATGGTGTGAAGCGCACCGCCTTCCACCCAACCAAATAGGGAAACCGCTCCATGGATATCCGTTTTGACAATGTCACCGTTGCGGTCACGGGTGCAGGGCATGGTTTTGGTCAGGCCATTGCGCGGGGCTTCGCAGCACTTGGAGCTAACGTCTTTGCCTGCGATCTTTCCGCCGCTGAATTGGCGGAAACCGCCAAGGCGCCAGGGGCCATCACCACCGATGCCTTTGACCTGACCGCAAAGGGCGCTGCTGCAGGCTGGATCAAGCACATTGAAGATATTACCGGCGGTCCCATCGAAATCCTGATTTCCAATGCCGGCGGCGTGCGCGGCCAGGTGATGCGCCCGATCGAGGACATCAGTGATGAAGACTGGCACGCCATCATTGACATCAATTTGCATGCCGCCTTTGCACTGGCGCGCGCCGCGGCACCTGGCATGAAGAAGGCGAGCAAGGGGCGCATCGTTACCATCAGCTCCGGCGCTGGACTGAAGGCAAGCCTCACTGGCATTCAAGCCTATGGTTCGGCAAAGCATGGTCTTGTTGGGCTGACGCGCCAATTGGCGCGCGAATTCGGGCCATACGGCATCACAGTGAATTCCGTCGCGCCTGGGTTCGTGCTTTCCAATCCCTCCAGCATCAAGCAATTCGAAAGCTATGGCGAGGATGGGCAGAAGGCGCTGATCGGCAGGCTGGCTATGCGCCGGCTTGGGTCGGTTGAGGATATCGCCCATGCGGTGATGTTCCTTGCGAGCCCTTATGCGGGCTGGGTGTCAGGGCAAGTGCTGCCGGTTGATGGGGGCAATGCGTGATTTCTATGTTTTGATTAATCAAGGGGCATGCTGGTCGCCCTCACGGCTTGGGCAATAAGATAAAGGATCAGATGGCGCTAAAGCTGCTTTAATGACGCCCCGATGGTGCAAACCATGTGCAAACCTGAGAGCCCTAAGTTTGCACCCAAGTCATTGAATTCGTTTTGCTATAGTGCAAACTGCAACCCATATTTTTATTCTGACACTAGCGATGTCGCGCGCGTTTGCTCCCCGCATACAACATCGCCAGGAAGGAACCATGAGCTCAAAAGCCACAGTGGCCGCCGCTACAGCAATTTGTCAGCGGCATCAAAATTCTACGGCATGTAGCTTCCATAGTGCAACGGGCTTTAGTGTAACAAAGCGCCAAACCCTGACGCCACTTTGGAGCAACAAAATCCAATATTGACAGCGCCGCCTTCAGGTGATGCCGTCATGCGTCCCACAACGGCAGCAGGTCACGGTGCAAGATACGGCCCTTCGCGAAAAGCTGCGCAAAATTGAGGCTCTGTTCGCAGGTGCGGCCACGCCCGGTGAACGCGATGCGGCTGAGGCTGCGATGCTGCGTGTCAGGTCGCGCCTCGCTGAGATCGAGCGCAGCGAACAGCCGGTCGAGATGCAATTCTCGATCCAGGATCATTGGGCGCAACGCCTCTTCGTCGCGCTATGCCGCCGATACGGGCTACGGCCCTATCGCCGTCCGCGGCAGAAGCGCAGCACGATCATGGTGCGTCTGCCGCGCACCTTCGCGGATCATATTCTATGGCCGGAATTCTTACAGTTGAACGCGGTCCTGCAGGCGCATCTCCTCGACATCACGCTCAAGCTGATCCGCGAACATGTGCACGCGGATGCAGCCGATGCCGAGGAGTTGGCGGAGAAGGGTTGACGCCGCGTGCCGGCGATTTGCTCGGGCGGCGTGGCGGTGCCCTAGCAACCGGACAGTTTGTCGCAAATGTCGCTTACGCGCCCGCGAGCAGACAGGACGCAATGGCGATATCATATGTTTGAAAAAAGGGTCGTTTTGGCTTTTCCTTCTCACATGCGCGCAAGCGACAAAATCGACATACAAGGGCAAGGCTCGGCTCCAGACGCTGGGCAAGCTCGCGTTGACCGATTAGCCTTAGTAAGACCATCCGAATCACGCCCATGCTGGAGGCGTCCGTGACAGCCACCCCTGAACCGCCTCCCGAGGGCTGGACGTTGCCCGAGGCGGCCGCAGCGCTGTTTCCTGACGCTTAATCAGCGGCATGGTTTCCCGACGACGTTACCGCCGCGCGTACACTTCCTGGCATAGAGCCTGCGCCATCGCCCTGGTCGCAGGTGCCGCTCGACAGGATTGCCGCGGTCACGGCTGCCGTGATGGCGGGCAGCGCAATCCCTGCCGGGCTGGAGGCGGTGGTGGCTGCCTGCCGGTCCTATGAGGCCGAAACCTCGCAGCGCATTGCAGCTGCCATGGTGCGGCGTGCGGAGCAGCGGGCGGCGCTGCCCGGGTTGCTGGCGGCACGGCTGGCCGGCGGTGCCTTCATGGCGCGCGGTGTCTCCCCCAGTGATCCGCTGCGGCCTGTGGATATCCCGGCCCTGGCCTGGGGGACGGCTCAAATAGCCTTGGGCTGGGAGGAGACGACTTGGCGAGGCGGCACCAAACCCTACAGCAGCCATGGCTCGCCGCCACCGGCGCCAGGCTCTGTGACCCTGCCGGGCGGGATCACGCTGCTTGGCGTGCGCGTGTTCGCGGCGAATCGAGTGATTGCCCCAACCGTTGAGGCGCTGGCAGTAACGCCCGAAATGCCAGCATCCCCTGCGGAAAGGATGTCTGCACTCTCAGGGCGGTCAGGCTTCGCCGGTCGGCCGAGCTCCCAACAATTGACCGAACTTGAGCATGTCCCTGGCCGAAACACCCTTCCTGATTGAGGAGAACCGGCGCCTGCACCGGTTCCTGCTGGAAGGCGTACCGATTGAGGTTCGGCGCGCGGATGAACGCTTCATGTCGTGGCGGACCATTTCGGGTGATGAGAAAACGCCGAAACACTCCGCTTGAGCACCCTCAAGCTCACCAGAAAAAGCTTTGTTTTCAAGGGGTTTAGGTGGTCGCCTGGGGCACTAACCCGGTTCGGCTATTTGGCGACTGGAGCGGGCGAAGGGATTCGAACCCTCGACCCCAACCTTGGCAAGGTTGTGCTCTACCCCTGAGCTACGCCCGCGACTGGGTTCATTTGCCACGAATCCAGGGAGAAGGCAAGTGAAGCGCCCCGCGTAAGCCATCAGTTCCAGTTTCCAAATGTCATGGAGACCGGATGAAAACGACGGCAAACAAATTCTTCTCTGGGAGACAAGTAGCCTCCGCGGCGGTGGTGTAAATTCTGGTTTCGATCGGGGTGTATGGCTTTGTTGGCCATGGGCTTTGGCGGTTAGGGTGGAGTTGCGAAGCGCGCACCCCTGCGCGACGCTCAAGGCTGTAAAGTGCAACGCGTCGAGCCTGGGATGATCCTTCTGCAGGCGCGGCCAGGGCGAGATGAATCCGGTCACCGAATGGCGGGGCCGCCCGCTCGATGATTGTTATCCGCTGGTATTCTTCGATGCGATCCGGGTGAAGAACCGCGATGAAGGCTTTGTTCGCAACAAGGCGGTCTAGATCGCACTTGGCATTCTGCCCGATGGGACGCAGCAGATCCTCGGCATCTGGATCGAAACGACCGAAGGGGCAAAGTACAGGCTGCGCGTCATGAACGAGCTCAGGCACAGGGGTATCGCCGATATCCTGATTGCCGTTGTTGATGGTCTCAAGGGCTTTGCGGGGGCAATCAAAGCGGTGTTTCCACAACCCGTGCTGCAGATCTGCATTGTACAGCTGATCCGCGATTCCCTGGTCTTGCGTCCTGGAAAGACAGTAAGGCGATTGCGGGGAGCTTCGCGGCGTCTACCGGCCGAAACGACCGAAGCTGCGCGCCACGCTCGCCACCTGGTATCGCGACCTTGTTACGGTTTTGCCAAGGCTGGAACAGGGTTGGGTGCTGCCGATGGAAGGGCCGGGGCTTGGCACGGCGCTATTGCCGGAAGTGGCCAAGCGGGAAGACGCGGTGGTGCGCGAAAGCCGCGCCTAACCCGCCCCCTCATCCCGCAACAGCCTCTCCACCATCTCCGCCGGCACATCGCTGCTGGTGAAGCAATCACCTGGGCCCCTCAGCAGCACGAAGCGCATCTTGCCGTCGCGGTTTTTCTTGTCCTTCGCCATGCGCCCGAGCAGCGCATCCACGGTGAAGCGACGCGGCAGATCGGTGATGCGCGCGGGCAGGCCACAGGCAGTCAAATGCGCAATCACGCGTGAAGGCCATTCCTGGCTGCAATGCCCAAGCCGCGCGGAAAGCGATGCTGCCAGGCCAAGCCCAACCGCCACCGCCTCTCCATGCAGCACTGAGCCATCAAACCGCGCTTCGGCTTCCAAGGCATGGCCAAAGGTATGCCCCAGATTGAGCAAGGCGCGCCCGCCCTCGGCACTTTCCTCCCGCTCATCCGCGGCAACGACTGCCGCCTTCAGCTTGCAGGATTCAATCACGGCCACTGCAAGCGCGCCCGCATCGCCGGCCACAACGGCGGCACCATTCGCTTCGCACCAATGCCAGAATTCGCCTTGCAACAAACCGTGCTTGGCCACTTCCGCATAGCCTGCGCGCAATTCGCGCGGCGGCAGGGTGGCAAGCGTATCCGTATCCGCCAGCACAATGCGCGGCTGATGGAAGGCGCCGGCCAGATTCTTGCCCGCCTTCAAATTCACCCCGGTCTTGCCGCCAACACTGCTATCCACCTGCGCCAGTAGGCTTGTCGGGATTTGCACGAAGGGCAGGCCGCGCATGGCAATCGCCGCCGCGAAGCCCGCCAGATCCCCGACCACACCGCCACCCAACGCAATCACCGCCGTGCGCCGATCCACGCCGGCCGAGAGCAGATCATCCAATAGC
>Ga0172372_10008190_pt1 | contig 13862 bp, 13 predicted proteins | sample LakKiv5m_2_FD_114544 | JGI IMG/M metagenome (GOLD analysis project Ga0172372, IMG submission 114544) | Freshwater microbial communities from Kabuno Bay, South-Kivu, Congo - kab_092012_9.5m | ecosystem: Environmental > Aquatic > Freshwater > Lake | place: Democratic Republic of the Congo...
CCATTTAGAGTTGGCTTAGATGAGAACCCAGAAGTTGAACCAATGATTGGTGGCTTCGTGGTTACTGGACTTGGCATAGTTAAGGGTAAGCCGGCTATCATCGCCGCTGTAGACAACGGTTAGGAGCTTTCCCAATTGACTTATCTCTGTGTTGTTTGCTCGCTCGGCATCCTCATTGACGCTTAAGTCAACTCCGGTGCCTCGCTCACAAACGCCTTGAGCTAAGCCAATTTGAAAAGCTCCTCGCCATATCGCACCTTGATAACAGCGCTAAGCATAAACATGTCAAAAGCTACACTATCTAACAGGTATAATTAGCAGTGAATGACTGCTGTAGAACAAGACCTAGGCCACCTGCAAGCTGAGCGCCATCGCAAACTTAAAGAACTGCGCGAGCTTGGTATAGATCCCTATCCCTATAATTTCAAGCGAGAAATCAACTCTGCTCAGCTGCGCGCCAAATACGAGTCCCTAGCCAATGGCGAGCACACTGAAGATAGATACACTGTCGCTGGGCGCGTACATAATCAGCGCAACGACTGGATGTTCGTTGATCTCTATGATGACGCTGGCAAGATCCAATTATTCTCAGATGTCGAAAAACGCAGCGAGGCTCTCAAACAACTACTACCATTACTTGATAAAGGTGATCTAATAGGTGCCCGCGGACCACTACGCCGCACGCCGCGCGGCGAGCTAACTATAGATATAGAAGAGATAACTGTACTCGCTAAAACCCTACAGCCACTACCTGAGATTATCGAGGGCAAGAACCGCCGCCTCGGTATCACCGATGTAGAAACCAGATATAGACAGCGTTACCTCGATCTTATCGTCAATCCTAAATCACGTGACAATCTACTCAAGCGCGGCATTATGGTGCGTGAGATTCGCAACTTCTTAGACTCACGCGGCTTCGTTGAGATCGAAACACCTATCCTCAATACTGAAGCTGGCGGAGCCGCTGCTAAGCCTTTTATCACTCACCACAACGCGCTTAATATGGATCTAACGTTGCGCATCGCAACTGAACTGCATCTTAAGCGCCTAGCTGTAGGCGGCTTCGAACGCGTCTATGAGATGGGCAGAATATTTCGCAATGAAGGTATTAGTATTAAACACAACCCTGAATTTACCAGCATAGAAGTTTATCAAGCTTACGCAGATCTTTATGACATCATGGATCTTACCGAAGAGTTGATACGCTCTGTAGCGCGCATAGTGACTGGATCTGAGCTTATACAGTATCAAGGCACCGAACTAGATCTCTCTAAACCATTTCGCAGGGTTAGCATGCAAGAACTAGTTAAAGAAGCTACCGGCAAAGAACTAAGCGGCAAAGCTCTTAATGAAGCCTTCGAGCAGCGCTGCGAAGAGAAGCTAATTCAGCCAACTTTTGTTTATGACTACCCTATAGAAATATCACCGCTAGCTAAGAAGCATCGCTCTAAACCGGGTTTCGTCGAGCGTTTCGAGCTCTTCATCTACGGGCGCGAGACTGCTAATGCTTTTACTGAGCTTACTGATCCTCTCGATCAGCGCGAGCGTTTTATACATCAAGCTCAAGAGCGCGAATCTGGTGATGAAGAGGCACATGTATATGATGAAGATTTCGTGCGCGCACTGGAGTTCGGTCTGCCGCCTACAGCTGGCATGGGACTTGGCGTCGATAGACTAGCTATGTTCCTAACCGACTCAGCTTCGATACGTGATGTGATTGCGTTTCCGACTATGAAACCAGAAATTTAAGCCATAAAAGGGGGCAAAATGAAAAAGAAAAACAACGTAACAACTAGTGTAGTAAGTATTGAGCAATTAATACTCGAAATTAGGGGGCAAAAAGTGATGCTAGATGCTGATTTAGCTAAGCTTTATGGTGTTACAACCAAGCGCCTTAATGAGCAGGTAAAACGTAACAAAGAGCGCTTCCCGGAAGATTTTATGTTCAAACTCAATAAAGAAGAGGTATTAGAGGTGGTCGCAAATTGCGACCACCTCACCAAGCTCAAATTTTCACACCAACTACCCTATGCTTTCACAGAACATGGGGCCTTAATGCTAGCTTCAGTGCTTAATAGCCCAATAGCCATTAAAGCCAGTGTTGAGATTGTACGTGCTTTCGTCAAAATCCGCACTCTACTACTGAGTCAGGGTGATTTAGGGCTGAGAATGAAAATCATAGAAACAAAAATCACGGAGCATGATGATAATTTCAAAGTTGTATTTGAGACTATAAGAAATCTAATACTAGCAGCCGAATCCCGTCCAGTTGGCTTTCATATTCGATAGAACTAGCTAATTGTGACCAGTTCATAATGCTAAAATACAAGCGTGCTACTACGACTAGTAACCTGCTTAATACTGACCATCTCAGCTGCCAGCGCCGAGGGCATAATCCCCCACGACAAAATCATCGATCTTTATACTACTAAAGAATCGAAGCGACTATCTGACTGGTTCGTCTCAGTAATAGAGAATAGAACCAAAGCCCGCTGGCAAGCTCCAGATCAGCCCTACTGCTCGCTAACTGCCTTCCTTATTAGGCTCACGCCCGATGGTGAGATCCGTGATATCGAGACTATCTATAATAGCGGCACAGCAGCGCTCGAGGAGTCAGCACGTCAAGCACTGATTGCAGGCTCGCCGACACCGGTTAAACCACCAGTGTTGTTTAGAGATCACTCGGTGATACTCTTCACCTTCGAGCATAAAGTTAATGATAAAGACATTAGCGATATAGACAAAAATTATAAAAACAACCCCAACTACCTCAAGCTAACTAAAGACTATTACCTCAGGCTCGCGGAGAAGAACAACGCCAGCGTACTTTATGATGTCGGTGAGTTTTATGTCTCTGGTGCTGCGCCTTTTACTAAAGACTATAATAAAGCTTATAGTTACTTCAAACGCGCTAGCGATCTGGGTTTTGTGCCAGCGAAAAACGCTATCGCCGCTCTTACTGCCATCGGGCTAGGCACTACTAAGGACTCAGCTAAAGCTGCTGCTCTATTTAGAGAAGCTGCTGACGCTGGGTTTATTTCTGCGCAGATTAATCTTGCACGCATGATAGCTTATGGTGAAGGCGCCGAGAAGAACGCCCGCGAAGCTGCTAATTACTACGCCAAAGCCAAACGCCAAGGTTCAGAGCAAGCAGCTAAAGAGCTCAAGATCTTAGATCAAATGGTTAAAGACAATCAAATCTAAACCGTAATTTCACGCTGACTAACTTCACTAGCTCTTAGCTGCGATAACTGGTAAACCCGCTCAAAGACCTTAATAGAGAGCTTAGTGTAGTTCTCATTAATCAGTTTAAGCCCCAGCTCAGTAAGCGCTTCTATATCGTTGTATTTCTTCTGGAATTCTTTGCGCATTAGCTTCTCAAAATTCTCGCCAGCTATATATTTAATTGATTTGCGTTTAGTTGCTGGGTCACGCTTCTCGATGCGCTGATAGACTTTATGCTTGACTAGCATCGCTATCGCTTCTTCACTCTCTTGATGATCTCCAGCAGATTTATCCCAAATCTGTTTCCACAGATAGATAGCGTCGTCGATTTTACCGAGTTTTTCGTAAGTCTTAGCCAAACCCGCCATAAACGGCAAACTATCTGGGATAAGCTCAAGTCCTTTGAGGTAGCTGTGTTCAGCCTTATCGTACTGTGCCTGCTGGCGGAATATAAAACCCAAATTCAAATAGGCAGATGGATCTAATAAATCTATAGAGAGGATTTTATTGACTATCTTCTCCGCATCACGCCAGCGCTCTTCTTTAATGCTCTGCGATAAGGTCTTATAATGATCCCACTTCTTAACAAATAGTTTATAAGGCTTGTACTCCTCAATATCCATTTCGGCGACAAGCTTGCGCATCGCTTCTACCGAAAGATCCCAATCAAAACCAATATCGTTAAGAGGACCTTGTTGTGTTTTAGGATAGGGCACATAACCCGGCAAGTGATAGAACTCGGCTTCAGCCTTGTCAATTTCCAGCAGTAAATACCTATCTCCCAGCATTAAAACACTATTAACCAAGCTTAATACTATGTTCAAAATTGGCTCTGGTCAAGCCCAGAGCGGCTTTTACCCCCTTGACTATTTGTCAATACCTATAGTATAATAATAGATATGGGATTAAGAGACTTCTTTAGGGCCAAACGCAGCGAAAAGTTCGCCAGCAAGCAGAGCCAAACCGAAAACCTCAACATCAGCGATGAGGAAATAGCACGCAACTGGGTATCCTGCAAAAGCTGCGGTACTACGGCACATCGCAGCGTTTATGAGACTAACCTGCATGTTTGTCAGAATTGCGGGCAACATGGCCGCCTAGGCGCTAGTGAGCGTATTAGCCAGCTGGCAGACACTAATAGCTTCAAGGAGTTCGATGCCGAGATTAAGGCTCAAGACCCACTCAAGTTCAACGATGGCAAACCCTATGAAACTAGGCTTGCTGACGCGACCAAGAAAACTGGTTTTAATGAAGCACTCTGCATAGGCACAGCAACTATCGAGGGTATTCCTTGCGTGCTTGCGGTGATGAATTTTGATTTTATTGGCGGCAGCATGGGCAGTGTAGTCGGCGAGAAGTTCGTTCGCGGAGTACATAAAGCCATAGAGACTAAGTCTCCTTTTATCGCAATCTCCAGTTCTGGCGGAGCGCGCATGCACGAAGGCATACTCAGTCTAATGCAAATGGCTAAGACTAGCATCGCTCTTGATGAACTTGAGACTGCCGGTATCCCTTATATCTCTCTATTAACCGACCCTACTTATGGTGGTGTCGCTGCGAGCTTCTCTAGTCTTGGCGATATTATCATCGCTGAACCTAAGGCTAGGATTGGTTTTGCTGGTCGCCGTGTGATCGAGGAGACTGTGCGCGAGAAACTACCTGAGGATTTCCAGAGTGCTGAGTATCTACTAGCTCACGGGCAAATCGATATGGTAGTCGAGCGCAAAGACCTGCGCGCCACTCTAGCTCAGATATTTAGAACTCATGGCTATTTTGCTGAGAACTTCAAGATCGAAGATAGTGTGCGCCCAGTGAGCACTACTAAAGGACTAGTAGTTAAACCCAAAAAAGAAATCGCTCTAGATTTCGAAAAACCACTACTAACCATCCAAAAACAAATTCAAGAGCTTGAGCGCAAAGCTGCTAGCGAAGAGGATCAGCAACTGCTAGCTAAGCTTAATGAACAGTATAAAGAAGTAGAAGAAAATACTTATAAGAACTTAAGTCCAATAGATATAACCAAAATCGCAAGGCACCCTAACCGTCCTAATGCTGATGACTATCTCAATATGATTTGTGATCGCTGGATAGAACTGCACGGCGATAGAGCTGGTACAGACGATGCGGCGATACTCACGGCTCTAGCTGAGATCGAGGGTAATCCATGTGTAGTAGTAGCTACGCGCAAAGGTCGCAGTATCAAAGAAAACCAAGAATGTAATTTTGGTATGCCGCAACCCGAGGGTTACCGCAAAGCTAAGCGTATCTTCGAGTATGCTAATCGCTTCAGACTACCACTCATCACTCTAATCGACACCCCGGGTGCCTATCCCGGTCTCAATGCTGAGTCTAACGGTCAGTCTATAGCTATAGCTGAGAACTTGAAGACTCTTGCTAAGCTCGAAGTACCCGTGATAGCTGTAGTAACCGGTGAAGGTGGTTCTGGCGGAGCACTAGCTATTGGTGTTGCTAATAAAGTACTAATGATGGAGAATTCTATCTATTCAGTTATCAGTCCAGAAGGCTGTGCGGCGATATTGTGGCGCACTCGCGATAAAGCACCTGAAGCTGCTGCTGCACTTAAAATCACCGCTAAAGATCTATATGAACTTGGTGTAATTGATGCTATAGTCGCTGAACCTCTAGGCGGCGCACATAAAGGCTGGGAACGCACGGCGATGAACCTGCAAGAACAGATAGTAACTAGCCTCAAGGAACTACAAAAACAAAACGGCAGCGAACTGCGCCAGCATAGACTAGAAAAATACTATAGTTTTGGTACTTTTGAAGATAAAAGCAACAAAGCTAACAAAAAATTGTTTATCGGCAGCGTAGATAGTGCTAAAACTAAATAGGCATGAGCCTTAAAGCCGGCATACTGGTTCTAATATTTTTATCCGTCATTGCGAGCGAAGCGAAGCAATCCCCAGGCGACGACGTCATTGCGAAACACGACGTCATTGCGAGCGCAGCGAAGCAGTCCCCAGCTGGCACCGTCATTGCGAGGAGCGGAGCGACGAAGCATAGCAAAAACGTGACCGACGTCACGTTTTTGCGCTCTCAACCACGAGTGCAAAATTCTAATGCCGCGACTACTAATGATGAGTCACCTCGCAGCAAAACCATCAAATTAAACGACAAAGAATTCTCTCACTCTAAACCTGAAACCGGCAAGAACTCGTCATCACGAGGCGACACCGTCATTGCGAGCCCCGCAGGGGCGAAGCATAGCAAAAACGTGACCGACGTCACGTTTTTGCGCTCTCAACCACGAGTGCAAAATTCTAATGTCACCACGACTAACTATGAGTCGCCTCGCAATGACAAAATAAAAATCAACACTAAAGAGCGCAGTCTCAACAACTGGCAGCTACAAAGACAGCTTGAAGCTCTAATCAATAAATCACCTAATGATCTAAGATTAGATGCCCTGATCGCCAAATACGCTGGTGCTAAGTTTAAGCGTGCTTCAGCCTATGACCTCTACCCACTAGAGATCTATGATGCTAAGCTTGGCAAACTTGATGAAGCCAAACGCACAGAATTTATAGACTACTACGACTACGCCCGCCGCGAGCTTATCAGCGCCTCTCAAGGCGCACAGCTGCGCTATCTCTATCATGACTACGACCTAGACGGCAACGGCGATTACGCAGTAGTAATAGCTAGACCAATAGAATATGACAAAAAAGGTTTAGCGCTTAAAGCAAAACATCAAGAGCGAATTTATCTACTAATAGCTAATAACGATCAAGCACTATATTTTCAAGCACTTAACGCAGACTACTTGGAGATTATTAATGGTGGTAGATACCCAACCAGCCTTGCTATCGGCCGGCGCATAATCAAAATACCAAGCCCTTGTTTTAGAGTGATAGCCTTAGATGGTGAATCATATGTAATATATTACGATCGCAGCAAATCAGCTTGGCTGAAAGTTTATACAGATGAGGATAGAGATGGTGGCTAAAAAGATTGCTATAGTCACAGGCAACTACAAAGGTCTTGGCAAAAGGATTTCAGAAACTCTTACTGAGCATGGTTACCAGCAGCCAGATATTATTAGGCGCAGCGATTATGATCTGCGCCAGCCTCAAGCCGCCGAGAAGCTAGTTAATGACACGATTAATAAATACGGCAGATTAGATCTGCTGGTGAATAATGTCGGTGATTTTATTCACAAAAATATCAGCGACATCAGCATCAGTGAGTGGCATGAAATGATGCATAGTAACCTCAATTCAGCTTTCTATATGTGCCATTATGCGCTGCCACATTTGCGCACAAGTGCCTCGTCATTGCGAGGAGTGCGTCAGCACGACGAAGCAATCCATAACGCAAAGCATGGAGATTGCTTCGCTCCGCTCGCAATGACAGATAGTTATTCGCGCATACTCAATATCGGCTACGCCGGAGCAGAGCATTTCCGCACTTACCCAACGACTACAGCCTACCAAGCCGCCAAAACCGGTCTGCTAGTGCTAACTAAAGGTCTTGCCAAAGCTGAAGCGCCGAATAATATTTTAGTAAATATGTTATCCCCCGGACACCTCGAGAACTCAATAGCACCCTATAACCTAGAGAATATAGGCTTAGGACGCTTAGGGACTTTAGATGAAGCCTGCTCTACTGCTATGTTTCTGATTAATCATAGCTATATCACTGGCCAGAACATAGAAGTCGCTGGCGGCTGGGGACTCTAGCCCGTCATTGCGCAGCAAGTCACCGTCATTGCGAGGAATGCCGCAGGCATGACGAAGCAATCCACTCATAGCGAGCCTGATTCTTCGCACCTGTTCTACGTAGTAGTTTATTTACAAGCGCCCAATTAAGATCCCTGCTTGCTGTTGCCGTTGAAATATTTTTAAATAACCCTAGGTAATCTTGACGCTTAAATTTAGATTTACCAAGCTGAGTTCTAGCATAATTAATTCTAGACTCACAGGTTGCGCTTGCACTCTTAGTTTCTTGCAATAGAGACTTAATAGCAGCAAGAATGATTTCAAGCATAAACTCTATAAACGAAGAAGAATCAGCGGCTTTGTCGCAATGCGCCAGAACATCATAGTATTTGCGCTGCTTAGCTTTAATTAAAGACTCTACCGGCAAATAAGCAAAAACTGGATTAAACTCAGTCAGTATCAGGCTTTGCCACAACCTACCCAGCCTGCCATTACCATCAGAAAAAGGGTGTATAAACTCGAATTCATAATGAAAAACACAGCTTTTAATTAACGGATGCTCATCACTATTTAGGTAGCTGAGTAAATCACTAATATGTTTTTTCACCAGATGCTTAGGCGGCGCCATGTGAGTTAGCTTAGTGCCCTTGAAAATCCCGACATTGCCCGACCTTAATTGACCTGCATCTTCAGCTAAGCCTTGCATCAGTAATCCGTGGGCTTTTAGTAGCGACTCTGACTTGTGCGCTTTGAATTTATCTAAGCTATCGTATGCTTTAATTGCATTTCTAACTTCAAGTATGTCCCTAGCCGGACCAAGCACACGCTTACCATCAAGAATATCTGAGACCTGCTCTTGAGAAAGCCTATTACCCTCAATAACGAGAGAGGAGTGTATGCTTCTAATTCTATTCTTGCGCCTAAGCTGTGGCTCAGGTTTATCCAGCTGCAATCCTTGATATTTACCAAGCTGCTCTGATATGGCTATCACCAGCTTAAAAGCCTTAGCGGTCAACGAATATGGCGGTTTATAGCTCATAATGATAGTATCAAATGATACTATCATTATACCAGTTTTTGATGGTTTATAACAGCTGCGTCATTGCGCAGCAAGTCACCGTCATTGCGAGCCGCAGGCGAAGCAATTGACGCAAAGCGTCATCCTGAGCGTAGCGAAGGACCCCCATACTGCCGCCTAGAACTGTTCCCAGCATAAAGTTCCCGCACATATCATAGCTACTAAGCTTGATTTAGAGCAAAAACCAAGCCATGTAAACGATAAATTATTAAAGTCGACTAAAAGAACTGGGCAAGCAAGAGTATGAGGCGTAAAATAGTTATAGTAAGTTTTATAGATGTTTGCATCATTTCCACAAATCGCAAGAACCTTACTTGAAGTCCTTACTGACGGTAGATCAGCCGCTCGAGCCTCTACACTTCCAGCTAACACCGATCAACGTTCAACCGTACACTCTCTAGTTGCTGCAGAAAATACTAAAAAGCTAGCAATAATGACTCCAAACACGAAACCAACTTCACCCAAGGCAACTCCACCAATCTTTACCGAACCCCCAGCACTAATGCTACAAAAAGATGCTCTCGCTCTTGGCTTAGAAAGATTAAGATCTAATGGCAGTGTTGGACCCGGGCCTGCTCTAAACACTGTTTTAGGTGGTACAGATAGATTGACTTTAGAGCAGTTGGCAGCAGCTAAAAGACAAGAACAAGAAGAAGGACAGCCATGGCGAACAGCAGATGAAAAGAAAAAAGCCAGTATAACGCAACTTCTGGAGCTGCGGCAAAAATCTAGAGCTCATATGGAAGTTCCTAGCCAATCAATTTTCAAAGATTGCCAAAGTTAAATTAATATGCCACCAAGAAATAAAATTATAAGAGACCAGGGAGAATTAAGCTTATTTCCTCGAAAACCAGAACTACGTCGAAGAAGACCCGCACCTTTGTTTGCTACTGGCTCTGATGGACGCCCTATTGGTTTTGGTAGAGACAATGGAATTATAAATGTTAGACCTGGAGAGACAGTCATATTAACAAATCAAGCTGAGGCACTAATTGCCGAAAGCGAAGCAGCCAGAGAAGCCCTGCGAGCAGATCTAGCAGCTGCTCATGAGCCCGAGCAACCGAAGCCAAATAACTAAATCTTCCCCTTCAGCCTAATATATTTAGCTGTAGTAATTCCATTAACCGCTTCGATCTTGCTTAGTACAGCATCACTAACTGGATCATCGACGTTAATTACCATCACCGCCGCGGCGTCATCTTGAGTGCGCCCGAGGTTAAGCGAACTGATATTGATATTTGCGTCCCAGAGTATCTTAGATATCTGCGCCACCATACCGGGTTTATCACTATGAAAAGTAACTATTGAATGATTATCCGGTCTAATATTTACTGGATACCTATCTATCTGAATAATAGACGGGATGCCGATTTGACCGTCGTCTTTAGCAGCTCCCTGAATAATAGTACCGGCGATAGTATGTTTACCCTTCTCAGTCTTCAGGCGAATACGCAGTTTATCGACGTAATCACCAGCATCTTCTGATTTGAGCTCACTGACATGAATACCACGCTCCTTAGCAATAAGAGGAGCATTAACAAAAGTCACACCATCGAGATTCACCGATAGTAGTCCACGCAGAGCAACCAGCTTCAACGCTTCTATATTCTTGGACGCAAGCTCACCGAGAGCTTCTATCTCTATCTCTTGGATACAGCCATCAGCTAGCTGCGCCACTATAGCGCCCATATGCTCGGCAAGACCGAGATAATGTTTGACGTGCATGACTAGATCAGGCTTCAGCCCCGGCAAATTCACCGCGGCGCGCGCAACACCACCACTAAGCACATCACGCACTTGCTCAGCAACATCTAGAGCGACATTGAGCTGCGCTTGCTCGGTGCTCGCACCTAAGTGCGGAGTCAGGAGAACCTTATCACCACAGTGATGCAGCGGCGAGTCGGTGCAAGGCTCTTCAGCGAATACATCTATCGCTGCTCCAGCGACCTTACCAGATTTGATAGCTTCAGCAAGATCAGCTTCATTAATCAGACCACCACGAGCACAGTTAACTATGCGCACACCATCTTTCATACGCTTAATGGTGTCTTTGTTGATCATATTAAACGTCTCTTTGGTCTTAGGTACATGCAGAGTAATAAAATCAGACTTAGTATAAATTTCTTCAAGCTCAACTTTAGTTACATTAATAGTCTCAGCTTTTTCTTTAGAGACAAAAGGATCGAAACCTATAACCCTCATGCCTAGTGCGTTAGCGACTTTGCAGACTCGCTGCCCGATCTTACCCAGACCGACTACGCCAAGAGTATTACCCTTAAGCTCAGTACCGACGAACTTCGCGCGCTCCCACTTCGCTTCGCGGCAAGACCTATCTGCTGCAGCTATCTGGCGGCATAATGCCATCATCAGCGCTACAGTGTGCTCGGCAGCAGCGACAGTATTACCCTCGGGCGAGTTCACTACTATAATGCCGCGCTCAGTAGCAGCTTCGACATCGATATTATCGACACCGACACCAGCTCTACCTATAATCTTCAAGCGCCCAGCAGCTTCGATAATCTCTCTAGTCGCTTGGGTTTGCGAGCGCACTAATAGAGCATCATAATCCTTGATACAAGCCCTAAGCTCATCAGCGGACATGCCCGGCTTATAATCTACCTCTGAGGCTTGTTCTAGTATGGCTAGACCAGCTTTATCAAGTTTATCCGTGACTAGAACTCTAGACTTCATGGGCTCAATTCTAGCAAAAGCAGCATGATAAAATTATCCGAGCATGTCCAAATTCGCTAGTCAAATAATGTCTCCAAGCAGCTTCCCGATACTAGCTGGACCCTGTGTTATTGAGAGCGAGGAGCTACTAGAGACTGTCGCTACAAAACTTAAAGAAATCGAAAAAAATCTCTGCGCCAAATATCCAGAGCAAAACTTAGTCTTCGTCTTCAAAGCCAGCTTCGATAAAGCTAATCGCAGTTCTATTAATGGCTTCAGGGGGCCGGGACTAGAGCGCGGACTAGAACTGCTCGCAAGCATGCGCGAGCGCTACCAGCTGCCTATAGTCTCTGATGTTCATGACACTGACCAAGCCACTGCAGCTGGCGAAGTTCTCGATATATTACAGATACCAGCTTTTCTCTGCCGCCAGACTGATCTTATAGTCGCAGCTGCTAAGAGTAATAAAGTCCTCAACATCAAAAAAGGTCAATTCCTCTCGCCAGCAGAAACCGGCAATATTCGCAACAAATGCCTTGAAGCAGGTAACGATAAATTATTTATTTGTGAGCGCGGCTCTAGCTTCGGTTATAACAATCTAGTCGTCGATATGCGCAGCTTCGAGCAAATTCGTCAGCTCGGTATCAGAACTATCTTCGATGCTACTCACTCCTGCCAGCTCCCCGGTGCTGGCGGCGATAAATCACTGGGTAATAGTGCTTTTGCGCCGATACTCGCACGCGCGGCTGTCGCGGCTGGTGCCACTGGTATCTTCGCTGAGACTCACCCTAATCCTAGTGCAGCACTTTCAGATGGACCTAATATGATTCCACTAGCGAAGCTTGAAGAGGCTCTAGACTCTATACTTGCTGTGCGGGCAGTAGTGGCGCCGAGTCTTGCCAAAACTTAGTCGTAGAAGTTCATAACTAGTTTTACTGGGACTTCAACCGTGCGAGTTGGTGTACGTAATTCACGCTGAGCTTTTTTATCTTCATATACTACATAGCAAGCAAGTGCGAGCACAAAAACAACAATAAAACCGAAAGCCCCCCAAATTTGCCAATTAATTATATCCATGTTCTCTCCCCTACTATCTTGTATTCTACTGGTGTTTTATACTGCGGTCTAGGCAAAATCCATACCGCCACAATATGTAGAATGCAACCTACGATTGCTAGACCTATACATAACTCATAATCAACGCTAGTTACAAATCCCTCACCTAATGCTGTTTTGTATATGATAGTGCCTACCGGGCCCCAACAAGCATAGCCCAAGAATTGCAATAGCTGAACAATAACGTTTCTTCTGGTCCCCACATTGTATCCCCCTTAATGAACGAAATTATAGCAATTGCTAATGTAATGGTGCTTGAAAGCAGGATTGAACTGCCGGCCTCTTCATTACCAATGAAGTGCTCTACCACTGAGCTATTCAAGCAGGTTTGCGCGCAAACGCACGCATTAGGATTTTAACATAGCAGGCTACTGCGCCTCTTGACCATTAGTTTCTTTGCGCTCGGCGACACAAAGATAGAGATACATCTCCTCATCTATAGTGCCCTCTTCTATATAGTTAGTATGTGGGTCATTAATCCACTGATTATAAATAAATTTATCCTGCTCATCATAAAGCTGGTACGAAAGCACAGTCGAAGTCTTAGCATCACAGTTATAAAGCACACTTGAATCTATGCGTTTAACCATCAATACCGCACGCCCCTCCTTACCCTCAAAAGGTATCGGCTCCAACCTCTGAAAAATTACTTTAGTCCATGCTTTAACCGCATGTTTATTATGCTCAACTCTGTTCTCATCAACAAAAACAGTTTTGACATTACTAGAAGAAGTAGTCGTGATGTACTTCCATTTATTTTCTTTGTACTCAAAAAGATTTTTGCAAGAACTGCATACAAAAGTAATGAGCAAAAACCCTAAAATTACTCTTGTTTTGTGGAGATTTAACACTAGATAAGCTCCTGATAGAATTATACCCAGTTTAGCGCAATTTGCTACAATCGCTAAACACTTGTCCTAGTGGTGGAATTGGTAGACACGCCATCTTGAGGGGGTGGTGGCTTCGGCCGTAAGAGTTCAAATCTCTTCTAGGACACCATAATTATAAAGAGTAGGACTTCATCTTGAGGGGTCCAACGTAAGAGTTCAAATCTCTTCTAGGACACCATAATTATAAAGAGTAGGACTTCA
>Ga0172372_10008192_pt1 | contig 13859 bp, 8 predicted proteins | sample LakKiv5m_2_FD_114544 | JGI IMG/M metagenome (GOLD analysis project Ga0172372, IMG submission 114544) | Freshwater microbial communities from Kabuno Bay, South-Kivu, Congo - kab_092012_9.5m | ecosystem: Environmental > Aquatic > Freshwater > Lake | place: Democratic Republic of the Congo...
AAACAAGTTTTAATAGAATACTTAGCATTTAAGCCATCACCTCAGTCTCTTAATGAGGCTAAGATGAATCCTACTAAAAATTTAGTAGTAGAAGGTGTTGTTCAACGTGCAGATGCTAAAAATGAAAATGGTCGCGTTTACCCAAAATCAATTCTTCATAGAGAAGTAGAAAAATACGTTGCAGGTCCTATTGCCCAAAATAGAGCTTTGGGTGAATTAGATCACCCAGAGTCTTCTGTTATTAGTTTAAAAAATGTTTGTCACAACATTAAACAACTATGGTGGGAAGGCGATGATTTATTTGGTCGTATTGAAGTTCTTAATACACCTAGTGGAAATATTTTAAAAGACTTATTGTTAAACAACATTACTGTGGGAATTAGTTCAAGAGGAATGGGAAGTGTTAAACAATTAGGAGAAAATACAGTAGAAGTACAAGACGATTTTGATTTAGTATGTTGGGACTTCGTAAGTACACCAAGTACTCATGGAGCATACATGAAACCAGTAAGTTTAGCTGAAGGAAAACAATATACTCAACAAAATCTAAACCAATATTCAAAAATTAACTCACTAATTACAGATATTATTTGTAATCAAACGGGAGTTTGTTGCATAAAATAAAAAGTTTTTACTAGTTCTACATGTTTTTGGATAGCCCTATATATTTATGGGCATCCATACAGAATCTTTAATATTCTGTCGCACAAATCAAAAATCTTATATTGTCTCTCTAATAGACAGTGCGAAACAAAAAAAAACAAATGTCAAACAACCAACAATTATTTAAAGACGCAATTGCTGACGCCAAAACTTTACGTGAAGTGGCTGTCGCTAACGCAAAAGCCGCTCTTGAAGAATCTTTTATGCCTCGCATCCAAAGTATGTTTGAAAAACGTATCATGGAAGTTGAAGACTTAGAAGAAAAGAAAGAAGACGAGCTTGAAGAAAAAGCTACGTACATCGTAGACAAAGACAATCTTATTGATTCATTAGACGAAAATGAAGAAATGGAAGAAGATCTTGATCTTGAAGAACTTTTCAACTCATTATCAGAAGACGAAGACAACATGGAAGAAATGTATTCTGATTCAGACATGGAAGAAATGTATTCTGGTGAAGAAGATTTAGAAGAAAATTACGATCTTGAAGAAATCTTACGTGAACTTGAAGAAGAAGACTCTGCATTGTATGAAGATGAGGATGAAATGGAAGAAGGTAAAGAAGAACTCGAAGAAAACACTATGTTTGAAAAAGCCACTGGAAAAGAAAACATTGATGAAGTAACAGTAGACGAACTTCGCGACATGATCCAAGACGCTATTAGAGCTGTCATGGGTGGTGAAGCTGGCGCTGCTGGAGACGAAGAAATGGACATGGACATGGGTGGTGAAGAAGGTGATGATGAATTCAACTTAGACATCGAAGACGAGACTGAAGAAACCGAAGAAAAGCCTAAAAAGAAAAAATCAAAAGAAGAAGAATTAGACGAATTATTTGCTCTTTACGAAAGAAAGAAAAAAGAAAAAGAAGAGCTTGATGAGCGTGCGTATAATTACAAAGGAGGAAAAGATAAAGAAGATAAAGAATTAGACGAAGCTTATGATAAGAAAGCTAATGCTCCTTTTGGTTTAGGTAAATCAAAAAACAAAATTGGTGCGCCATATGGTGCCCCTGGCGATAAGAAATCTGGTTTAAATGGTGCTTACAAAAACAAACTTTCAATGAAGCTTAACGAAAAAGTTAAAGAAGTAGAAGAAGCTAAAAAGAAAGAAAAAGAATTAGAAGAAGCAATCAATGTAATTAAGAGTCTTCGTGGCCAATTGAACGAAGTTAATTTGTTAAACGCTAAATTGATTTATGTAAATAAATTATTTAAAGCAAGCAACTTGACTGAAAACCAAAAAGTAAATGTTGTTAATAGCTTTGATAAAGCTCAAACTTTAACTGAAGCTAAAAACATTTACGAAGTGTTGAAAAACACAGTAAAAACTTCTAAAGTAAGTCCTAAGACTACTTTGAAAGAACACAAATCATTTGCTTCTAGCATCGTAGGTGGTACAACAGCTAAGTCACCTATTATCAGTACAGATGATCAAATTACAAGAATGCAACAATTAGCTGGTATTATTACAAAATAAAAAACACATTAAAATAAAATGTCAACAATTAATCAACTTCTCGAATCTGCTAACCCATGGCAGTCTTTGCAAGGCGACGCGACTCGTTTAGCAAATAAATGGGCTAAATCTGGTTTGTTGGAAGGTTTGAGCGGATACGACAAAACAAACATGTCGATGTTGCTCGAAAACCAAGCCAAGGAACTTATCGTTGAAACAAACACTACTGCTGGTGCTACATCTGGTTTTACAACTGGTAATGGTTACCAATGGGCTGGTGTTGCTCTTCCAATGGTACGTAAGATTTTTGGACAAGTAGTGGCTAAAGAATTCGTTTCTGTTCAGCCAATGCAAATGCCAACTGGTCTTATTTTCTATTTGGACTTCCAGTATGGTACTACTAAAACTCCATTTACTTCTGGTGATTCACTTTATGGTACTCCAGCTCCAGGATTTGGTAACAGTAACTTTGACAACTTAGCTCAAGGTGGTTACTATGGTGCTGGTAGATTTGGTTACTCTCGTAACGAATTCTCAGCTTCTGGTGTATCTGCTTCTTCTGTAACAGCATTAACATCAACTACTTTCTACGAAATTAACTTTGATGATAACTACTCAGCATCAGTAAGTGATGGTGAAATCTTTAAAGTTGTAATTCCTAACGTTCAAATCAATGATAAAGCAATTGCTCAAGGCATTGCTAGTGGTTACACTACAGCTTCTGTAGATACATTTGGTGTTCAAGCTTTCTATTTGGTTTCTCCTACAGCTTCTGTTACAGCAACTCAAATCTTAGCTGATTATACTCAAATTAACAACACTAATACTATTTTCTTCGTAACAGGTTCAGCTACTTCAGTTGGGTTGTTAACAAGTGCTAGTGCTGCTAACGTTGCTACTAAAGTATTTTTCTTGAAACAAGGTTCTATGAATCCATTCAACGTTGGTGATTACGAAGCCGGTGGAAACTCATTAGCCTCTCCTAACATATTGTCATATAGCGATATTGAATTCCCTGAATTGAATATTAAGTTAGTTTCTGATAGTATTACTGCTGAAACTCGTAAGTTAAAAGCTCAGTGGACTCCTGAATTTGCTCAAGACTTAAATGCATATCAAAACTTAGATGCTGAAGCTGAATTAACTTCAATGTTGTCTGAGCAGATTTCAATGGAAATTGACCTTGAAATTTTAGGTATGTTGATTACAGGCGCTGCCGCTTCTAACACTCAATATTGGAGTGCTAAAGTTGGTCAACAAATCAACGGAACTGGTACTGCTTTCACTAGCAACACATCAGGTGTTTATTACAACCAAATGTCTTGGTTTCAAACTTTAGGAATTAAATTACAAAAAGTTTCTAACTTGATCCACCAGAAAACTTTAAGAGGTGGTGCTAACTTTATGGTAATTTCTCCTTCAGTTGCTACTATTTTGGAATCTATTCCTGGATTTGCTGCTGACAATACAGATGCAGAAACAATGAAGTATGCATTTGGTGTTCAGAAAATTGGTTCAATCAATGGTCGTTACAAGGTGTATAAAAACCCATACATGAAGTGGAATACTATCTTGTTGGGTTATAAAGGAACTCAGTTCTTGGAAACTGGTGCCGTTTATGCTCCTTATGTTCCATTGATCATGACTCCATTGATCTATGATCCTACAACATTCACACCACGTAAAGGTGTAATGACTCGCTACGCTAAGAAAATGCTTCGTCCTGATTACTACGGTAAGATCGAGGTTGCTGATATGAACGTAGTTTAATCATAGTCTGATCTAAATTAATTAAGACCCGCTTCGGCGGGTCTTTTTTTCATATTTATTATCACACAAAGTTATGGACAACAATGTAGAAAGTGTGGTAAATGCAGTAGCAACTCACCACGACAAATTTAAAGAAAAGCGTAAACCAAAAAATCCTATTAAATTTAATGTATCTTTAAATCAAGAGCAAAAACAAGCAAAAAGTATTATTTACGACAACACAATATCAGTATTAACTGGTGCTGCTGGAAGTGGAAAAACATTAGTTGCTTGTCAAGCTGCTTTAGATTTATTGTTTAACAAAGAAATAGAAAAGATTATTGTAGCTAGACCTGTAGTAACAGCTAAAGAAGACATTGGTTTCTTACCTGGTGGATTAAAAGACAAATTAGATCCGTTTATTGCTCCTATTTACGATAACATGTATCGATTATACAATAAAGAAAAAATCGATAAAGAATTTGCTGAAGGTAGAATTGAAATAATTCCATTTGCTTTTATGAGAGGCCGAAACTTTAGTAACAGTTTTATTATTTTAGATGAAGCACAAAACATTACTGATTCTCAAATGGAATTAGCTATTACTCGTTTATGTGAAGGTTCAAAAATGTGTATTGTTGGTGATGTTGGACAAATTGACTTAAAATTTAAAAAAGACTCAGGTTTATACTTTGTAAGTAAAGCGGTAGCCGCAATTGATGGTGTTAGTCATTTTCATCTTAAAATAAATCATAGACACCCCATTGTTGAATCTGTTTTGGAAATTTATAAAACATTAAGAGATTAATATTTATCGTCGACTATGTCTCAAGATTATAATTACGCCCTCTCAACCGCAGATTTATTACCAGTTCCTGGTAATACTCCTTTTGGTTACTATGACAATGATCCAACGTTTCAAAATGATGCACAACGTGCTTGTTTTTATGTAACCCGACGTTTAGGTTTCGGTGTAGTTGATGTAGAACTTGTAGACTTTCAAATTTATGCTGCTATGGAAGAAGCAGTAACTACTTACGGAAATGAAGTTTATCTTTACAAAGTAAGAGAAAATTATTTATCAATAGAAGGTAGCTATACAGACAGTTTTTTATGTGAATATAACGTAAGTTATTTTAACGCGTCTTTGTCTTTTAGTCCAGCTAGAACAGCAAGTGCTTCTGATTTTTCTTCATCTCCAGAAATACAATGGGCTATTAATAGTGGAAGTACATTTTATATTGTTTCTGCTAGTGTAGTTCCGTCAATGTCTAGAGCTGATTTTAGTTTAGTACAATCTTTTGGCATTGAAGACCAATGTGGTAATTTTTTACCACAATATACTTACATGGATGGTAAAAATATTTACTTTACTCTTCAAAATTCATCTAGTTTTACAACAAGTTCAACTCAAGTAGTACAATACATAGCGTATAAATCAGATTATAATATGAATACGCGACTTCTTGAACGAACTTTAGGTGGCACTATTAGAATCGCCAATAATTATGCAGACCAAGCTTTTATACGCGATATTCCGGTATATAGCGCGAGTATTGACCTAATAGACGGTCAACAAACTTATGATTTAAAAACATTATTTGTTAGTGAAAGTTTAATTAGTATAAAAGATAATCCTGTAGTAGTTAGAGTATTTTACCAACCACCCCCAGCACAAGCTTGGATGACTAATCCATACCCTGGATTAGGAGGTGTTGGTGCTACTGCAGATATGTGGGGATTTTACGGTGGATATGGATATAATTCATATATTCAATGGCCTGTGTATTTTGACATACAAAGAATACAAGAATGGAACATGCAAATGGATGTAAGATACAATGGATATAGTTTTAGTATAAATAACAACATACTTACTATATTCCCTATTCCTCCAGGAAATGGAAATAAATTATGGCTTGAATTTGCTAAAGAAAGTGATGTTTTACAACAAAATAAAAATTTAAATAGCAACGTTCCTCCATATGATAAACCAATTATTACAGATGTATCTAACGTTCCTTATGCTAATCCAACATATTCTAGAATAAATTCAATAGGTAAATCATGGATTATGAGGTATGTATTAGCACTTTGTAAAGAAATTTTAGGTTACTCAAGAGGCAAATATCCACAAGCAGACGTTCCAAAAGTAGGAGCTATGTCTAGTAGTGATTTAATGAGTCAATCTCAAGCAGATAAAGCTGCTTTATTAGAAGAACTTAGAGCTTTATTAGATGAAACTTCAAAACAAAAACAATTAGAAAGACAAAAAGCTGAAGATGATGCTAACAATGCTATTATGAGTAATATACCTTTACCTTCACCTATTTATATTTTATAATGGCAGTTAAACCAGGAGCATTTTTTAGAGTACCAGGCCAAAAAGTTACTACTCCAGGTGACTATGAATCTTTACCATCTCAACCAGATGGGTTGGCTAGACCTATGCCTTTTGCCCCAGGTAATGATATTGATTTTCAAGTAACTTCTATTACAGAAGCTTATAAGAGATTAATGTCAATGCAGGTGCCTTATTATAAAATAAGTGCTACTAATTCAAGTGTAAACATTTATGGTGAAAGTACTTCAAAATGGTATTATCAACCCGTTCTTATTAAATGTTACATTGATAGAAGTGATGAACTTCAAGTAATAGAAGATTATGGTGTAAGTAATACACAAAAATCCCAATTTTGGTTTGTACATGAAATAATGCAAAAAATAGGAGTAATGCCTGAAGTAGGAGACATTATTTTAGACAGAGAAAGATACTACGAAGTTTATAATGTTAATGAAAACTGGATTGATTTTGGAAATGATGACCAGTATATTTATGGTGCTTCTAATTTTGAATCAAGCAGTTTAAATAAAAGAGGTCAAAGTTTAGTATTTGAATTAGACACAGTAATGACTAGACCTCTTAAACTTAATCTTTTACCTTATAAGATACAATAATGGCTCAAGTAAGAAAACCTATACCAAAAACTCCAGCACAAGAAGTACAAGATAAAATTGTACCTTATGAACTTGCTAGTTATGGCAAAGAGCCAATGGTTAGTAAACCAAATAGGGCATTAAAAGTATCACAAAAAGGCACTAGAGAAAAAAACTTTAGTGTTAAATTAATAGATATTGATACTGCTGTATTAGAACATGTTAAAAATAACATTAAACCTACAGTATACAGCAATACTGAACTTATAGATGTTCCTATTATTTATGCTTATCCTGAAAGATGGGTAGCAATGCAAAAAGAAGGATTTTTACGAGATGTAAGTGGTAAAATTATTGCTCCTCTTATTGTAGTTAACAGAACAGACGTAACAAAAAATCGTAATGTAGGTAGAAATCTTGATGGTAATTTAGCTCAAAACGTTCATGTTTTTGAAAGACAATTTACCAATAAAAATGCTTATGATAACTTCAATGTGTTAAATAATCGTCAACCTGTTAAAGAAATGATGGTTGTTGCACATCCTGATTACGTTACTATTAGTTACGAATTAAATGTTTATGCAGATTTTGTAGAACAATCAAATAGAATATTAGAAGCTATACAATATGCTGAAAATAGTTATTGGGGTGATAAAAATCGTTATTATTTTAGAGTAAATATAGAATCTTTTCCCACCACCGTTCAATACGCTGCTGAAGAAGAAAGAACTGTTGTCAGTAAGATTACAATGAAATTACATGGTTATTTAATACCTGACACTATAAATGCATATTTATCACATGATATGGCATATGTAAGTAAAGGTCAAGTGATCTTTAACGAATGTGTGATAGATAGTATAACAGGCATTGAGAATAACCTTAATAGAAACATGAACATTAACCCACAAACTCCTCCAGAAATAAATCCAGCTTTATTTTCAGCTGTAGCATTGTATTTAAATATAAATGCCCAAGCCGTAGCTACAGTAATTAGTTCAAATCAAGCAGTTTTATATGGAAAACAAATTATCCCAGCTCCACCAACATTACCCCCAACAGGAAAAAGTCAATTTATTGTATTAATAAATGGAATTAACACAGAATCTAATTTTTTCAATTTACAACAAAGTGGAAACGACATAGTATTTACATTTGACACATCATTATCTGGTTTAGGATTTGACTTGAATTTACCTTCAAGTGCTAGTCCAGATGCTGTATTAATAATAGGAAAATTCCAATAAGATGGCAAGAGTAAGACCGGAACAACTAGGGTGGTATTTATCTAATAACTTAGCTATTACAGCTAGTATTAGTGAAAGTGTAATAATTTCAGGTTCAAATCCATTAACTCTTATTGGAGTAGAAAATGATCTTTCAGCATCATACAATTTAACATATGATCCATCAACAGGATTAGTTAGTTATGGAATAGCATCATCAGGTAGTGGAGGAGCAGGTTTTCCATTTTCAGGATCAGCAGTAATTACAGGATCTTTATTAGTCTCAGGTTCTAATCCTTTTATACTTTTAGGTGTAAGTCAAAATTCTTCATCAGGTTACTTTATAACATATAATACTAGTTCTGGACAATTTACCTATGCTCCTATAGCAGATTTTAGTACATCAGGTACAAGTGGAACTTCAGGAACTAGTGGAAGTTCAGGCACATCTGGAACTAGTGGAAGTTCAGGTACATCAGGTTCAAGTGGGACTAGTGGTTCTTCAGGAACTAGTGGCATAGATGGAACATCAGGTTCAAGCGGAACATCAGGTTCTTCAGGAACTAGCGGAAGTTCAGGTACTAGTGGCATAGATGGAACATCAGGTTCTTCAGGAACTAGCGGTTCATCAGGTACTAGTGGTTCAGATGGTACATCAGGAACAAGTGGTTCATCGGGTACTTCAGGTTCGTCGGGAAGTTCAGGTTCAAGCGGAACAAGTGGCAGTTCAGGTACATCAGGTTCAAGTGGAACATCAGGTATAGATGGTACATCAGGTTCAAGTGGTACTAGCGGTTCATCAGGCTCATCAGGAACTAGCGGTTCATCAGGTTCAAGTGGCACTTCAGGTAGTTCAGGTTCTTCAGGAACATCTGGCTCAAGTGGTTCATCAGGTACTAGTGGTAGTAATGGTACATCAGGTTCTTCAGGTTCTTCAGGAACATCAGGTTCATCAGGTACTAGCGGTTCATCAGGAACTAGCGGTTCATCAGGTACTAGCGGTTCATCAGGTTCTTCAGGCACATCAGGTAGTTCAGGTTCATCAGGTACTTCTGGTTCTTCAGGCACATCAGGTATAGATGGTTCTAGCGGTTCTTCTGGAACTTCTGGCTCATCAGGTAGTTCAGGTAGTTCAGGTTCATCAGGTACTTCTGGTTCTTCAGGCACATCAGGTAGTTCAGGTACTTCTGGTTCTAGTGGCACTTCAGGTATAGATGGTTCAAGTGGCACTTCAGGTTCTAGTGGCACATCAGGTTCATCTGGTTCATCAGGAACTTCTGGTTCATCTGGTACTAGTGGTTCAAGCGGAAGTTCTGGAACATCAGGTTCAAGCGGAACTAGTGGCTCCTCTGGCACTTCAGGTTCTTCTGGAACAAGTGGAAGTTCAGGTTTATCCGGCACATCTGGTTCAAGTGGCACTTCAGGTTCATCAGGAACAAGTGGTTCATCTGGAACATCTGGTTCATCAGGAACATCTGGTTCATCAGGTAGCTCAGGTACTTCAGGTATAAGTGGGGTAGACGGTACATCTGGTACTAGTGGCTCAAGTGGAACTTCTGGTATAGATGGTTCAAGTGGTTCCTCAGGTACAAGTGGCTCCTCTGGCACTTCAGGTTCATCAGGAACAAGTGGTTCAAGCGGAAGTTCAGGTACATCTGGTATAAGTGGAGTAGATGGCACATCAGGTACATCCGGATCTTCAGGTTCAAGTGGTACCTCAGGATCTTCAGGTTCAAGTGGCACATCAGGTAGTTCTGGTTCATCCGGCACATCTGGTTCAAGTGGCACATCAGGTTCATCTGGTACTAGCGGTTCATCTGGCTCATCCGGTACATCTGGTTCTAGTGGTAGTTCTGGAACATCAGGTTCTAGTGGAACCTCAGGTTCATCCGGAACAAGTGGTTCATCAGGTTCAAGTGGTACTTCTGGCAGTTCAGGAACATCAGGTTCCTCAGGAACATCAGGTATAAGTGGAGTAGACGGTACATCCGGTACATCTGGTTCATCAGGAACGTCAGGTAGTTCAGGAACAAGCGGTTCATCCGGCACATCTGGTTCAAGTGGTAGTTCTGGAACATCAGGTTCTAGCGGTTCTTCAGGCACATCAGGTAGCTCAGGCACTAGTGGTTCATCAGGTTCTTCAGGTACAAGTGGATCTTCAGGAACAAGTGGTAGTTCAGGTTCATCTGGTACTAGTGGTTCATCAGGAACTTCTGGTTCATCAGGTTCTAGTGGAACAAGTGGAAGTTCTGGTACCTCTGGTATAAGTGGGGTGGATGGTACTTCTGGAACAAGTGGTTCTAGCGGCACTTCAGGTTCTAGTGGTACGTCAGGTATAGATGGTTCAAGTGGTTCATCTGGTACTAGCGGTTCATCTGGTTCGTCAGGTACATCAGGTTCAAGTGGTTCTTCAGGTTCAAGTGGTTCTTCAGGTTCAAGTGGCACCAGTGGAAGTTCAGGCACATCAGGTAGCTCAGGCACTAGTGGTTCATCAGGTTCTTCAGGTACAAGTGGTAGTTCTGGAACATCAGGTTCTAGCGGTTCTTCAGGCACCTCTGGTATAAGTGGAGTAGATGGTACATCAGGTACGTCAGGTTCATCAGGAACATCTGGTTCTAGTGGAACTTCAGGTTCAAGCGGTTCTAGTGGAAGCGCAGGAACAAGTGGTTCATCAGGTACTAGCGGAAGTTCAGGTTCATCAGGAACAAGTGGTAGTTCAGGTTCATCTGGTACTAGTGGTTCATCAGGAACTTCTGGTTCTTCCGGTTCATCTGGTACAAGTGGTAGTTCAGGTTCTTCAGGCACAAGCGGAAGCTCAGGTTCAAGTGGCACTTCAGGTTCTTCAGGTACATCAGGTAGTTCTGGAACTTCAGGTATAAGCGGAGTTAATGGCACATCTGGCACATCAGGTTCAAGTGGTTCTTCTGGAACTTCAGGTTCTAGTGGAACCTCAGGTATAGATGGTTCTAGCGGTTCTAGTGGAACTTCAGGTTCAAGTGGTTCTTCAGGTACCTCTGGTTCTTCAGGTTCTAGTGGAAGTTCAGGTACTTCAGGGTCATCTGGAAGTTCTGGCACTTCAGGCTCATCAGGAACTTCTGGGTCATCTGGTACTTCAGGTTCTAGCGGAACTTCAGGTAGTTCAGGATCAAGTGGTACATCAGGTATAAGTGGAGTCGATGGAACTTCAGGTACATCAGGTTCTAGTGGTTCAAGTGGAACAAGTGGTAGCTCAGGTTCATCTGGTACTTCTGGTTCTAGTGGAGTTTCAGGCACATCAGGCAGTTCTGGTACTTCTGGTTCGTCAGGTTCATCAGGTACATCTGGATCTTCAGGTTCATCAGGTACTAGTGGTAGCTCAGGCACTTCAGGTAGCTCAGGCACATCAGGTTCATCCGGTTCTAGCGGAACAAGTGGTAGTTCAGGTTCATCTGGTACATCAGGTTCAAGTGGAACATCAGGATCTTCAGGTTCATCAGGAACATCAGGTATAAGTGGAGTTAACGGTACTTCTGGTACTAGTGGATCAAGCGGAACTTCAGGTAGTTCAGGTTCAAGCGGAACCTCAGGTTCATCAGGAACAAGTGGTTCTTCAGGTTCTTCTGGAACTAGTGGCTCTTCAGGAACCTCAGGTAGTTCAGGAAGCTCAGGTACATCTGGTTCTTCAGGATCATCTGGTACCTCAGGATCATCAGGATCAAGCGGAACTTCAGGCAGTTCAGGAACTTCAGGTTCAAGTGGAACTAGTGGCTCTTCAGGATCAAGTGGAACAAGTGGTTCTTCTGGTTCATCAGGAACTTCAGGCTCATCAGGTTCAAGTGGAACTAGCGGTTCATCTGGAACTAGTGGTTCTAGTGGAACTAGCGGTAGTTCAGGTACTTCAGGTTCAAGTGGTTCATCTGGTACTTCAGGTTCATCAGGTTCATCAGGTACTTCTGGTTCATCAGGAAGCAGTGGTACATCAGGTATAAGTGGAGTTAACGGTACTTCAGGTACTAGTGGCTCATCAGGTTCATCAGGTTCAAGTGGTACTTCTGGTTCATCAGGTACTTCAGGTTCATCTGGAAGTTCAGGTACTTCAGGTTCATCAGGTTCATCTGGCACCTCAGGTTCTTCAGGTTCAAGCGGCACTTCAGGTTCATCTGGAACAAGTGGTTCAAGTGGAACTAGTGGTTCATCAGGATCAAGCGGAACTTCAGGTTCTAGTGGAACAAGCGGTTCTTCAGGAACATCAGGTTCAAGTGGTTCATCAGGAACTAGCGGAAGTTCGGGTTCAAGTGGTACAAGTGGTTCTTCAGGAACTAGTGGTTCATCTGGCACTTCAGGTTCAAGTGGAACTTCAGGTAGCTCAGGTTCTTCAGGAACTAGCGGAAGTTCAGGTTCTAGCGGAACAAGCGGTTCATCAGGTACTAGTGGTTCTTCAGGTTCAAGTGGAACTTCAGGAAGCTCAGGTTCTTCAGGTACTAGTGGTTCTTCGGGAACATCTGGTTCAAGTGGTTCATCAGGAACAAGTGGTTCAAGTGGTTCTTCAGGAACTAGCGGTTCATCAGGTACAAGCGGTTCATCAGGTTCGTCAGGTACTAGTGGTTCTTCAGGTTCTTCAGGAACATCTGGTTCTAGTGGAACGAGCGGTTCTTCAGGTACAAGCGGAAGTTCAGGTTCAAGTGGAACTTCAGGTAGTTCTGGTTCATCAGGTACAAGCGGTTCATCAGGTTCTTCAGGAACTTCTGGCTCAAGTGGAACAAGTGGTTCATCGGGTACAAGTGGAAGTTCAGGTTCTAGTGGAACTAGCGGTTCATCAGGGTCAAGTGGTACTAGTGGTTCATCAGGAACTTCAGGTTCTAGTGGAACGAGCGGTTCTTCAGGTACAAGCGGAAGTTCGGGTTCAAGTGGTACTTCAGGAAGTTCAGGTTCATCTGGTACGTCAGGTTCGAGTGGGACAAGTGGTTCGTCAGGAACATCAGGAAGTTCAGGTTCAAGCGGTACTTCAGGAAGTTCAGGTTCATCTGGTACATCAGGTTCGAGTGGTACTAGTGGGTCTTCAGGAACATCAGGCTCATCAGGTTCTTCAGGAACTTCAGGTTCAAGTGGTTCTAGTGGTACTTCAGGTTCATCGGGAACGTCAGGTAGTTCAGGCACTTCAGGTTCATCAGGAACAAGTGGTTCATCAGGAAGTTCAGGAACAAGCGGTTCTTCAGGTACATCAGGAGCAGCTACTATTAATAATAATACAAATGATTATGTATTAACAGCTACAGGTACTGCTGGATTAATTAATGGTGAAGCTAATTTAACATTTGATGGATCAACACTTAATTTAAATAGTGGTGCTGCTCTTAATTTAGCAGGTGGTAATATTGATACTAACGGAGGTGCTATAGACACTGGAGGAGGAAACTTAGATTTAGGAGCAGGCTCAATCAACCCAGGTGGAGCTGTTATTGGTGGAGTTCTTAATTTTGATATTATTAATGGTAATATTAAAAACTTTGATATTGAACATCCAACTCATAAAAATCCACATAGATTAAGATATTCAGTACTTGAAGGTCCAGAAATTGGTGTTTACTTTAGAGGTAGATTAACTGATAATAATACTATAGAATTACCATATTATTGGACTGATTTAGCACATGAAGATTCTATAACAGTAACATTAACTTCTATAGGAAAATCTCAAAATTTGTATGTAGTATCAGCTAACCCAGAAAAAGTAATAATAGGAATTGAAGAAGGTAATATAGATTGTTATTATATAGTATACGGTGAACGTAAAGATGTAGATAAATTAATAACAGAATATATTAGAGAATAAATATTTATATATAAA
>Ga0172372_10008193_pt1 | contig 13857 bp, 15 predicted proteins | sample LakKiv5m_2_FD_114544 | JGI IMG/M metagenome (GOLD analysis project Ga0172372, IMG submission 114544) | Freshwater microbial communities from Kabuno Bay, South-Kivu, Congo - kab_092012_9.5m | ecosystem: Environmental > Aquatic > Freshwater > Lake | place: Democratic Republic of the Congo...
CACATGGTTGACGGTCAATCGACGCGACACCCCCGCGATCGCCAAGCGCAGCGTTCTGTTCAACAAGGTGTTGACCCGCATGACCCGCGAGTATCCGAATCTGGTGCTCGAAGACTGGTATTCATCGATCGCCAAGCGTTCTAAATGGATGGCTTTCGACAAGATCCATCTCACACCAACTGGTTACCAGGCACGCGCCAGACTGCACCGCCGACTCGCCGCCGAAATCTACGACCGCCACATCATCGCCACGACACCAACTACTACGACGACCACGACAACGACAACCACAGTCGCGCCAACCACAACGACGACCGTCGCGCCAGTCACGACCGACGCGACATCTACAACCGTCGCGCCATGACCTCAGCGCGAAGTGGATCGACTTTTTGACCGGATGATACAAGCGACGAAAAAGAATTCTTAACCACAAATTGAGCACGGGTGTAAGACACGCCATCGGTCGCCTCCATCCCCATCTACCTTTCTACAGTGTTCATTCCGTAGCAATAGAACCTGCCGTGCCCATTGACATCCATTCGCAATTCCATCGCTTCACTGCCGACTTATCTGGCAGACGTAGCGCGGAAGAGATGGACAAGGATTGATTTACAGTGCAAGCAGTGATGAGTACGGTGCCACCCATTATCGAAAAGGCCCCAACTTTTTCACCATACATCACTACGCAAACTCGTCAGCTCTCGCAGAATGAGCGCCTAAACATTCGCTTTGATTTTGTGTAATGAACGATGACAGGCCAAAAAAATTACAATACTAAACTCGATGGCGCTGGACTCCCAAAATTTTCTCTTAATCTACTTTGGAGAGCGCCTGAACTCCATATGTCAATTGCGGTCATTGCCATAAGTTTGGCGCCCGCTATAACTGCATCATCTGCATGCCGACTCGCCGCAAATTCGGCAAATTCAGTCGTGTGCAACGCAACGCCCGGAGGTGCCACCTGTATCATCGGGTGAATTGATGGGACAATGTAACTAATATTTCCCATATCAGTTGATCCACTGCCGCCACTAGGAAGATTCAAAAGTTCATAGGATCTTCCGAGCGACCGAGCATTGGCGACATACGCATCAAGCATCGGTCTGTTGTGCTTTACATCTGCCGCTGTAAAGTGATCAAGATCAACTTTCGCATGACAATCACAAGCCGCAGCCGCTCCATCAAAACATGCAATGACCCTTCGTTTGAGGGGTTGCAAAGACTCAATGCTTGGCGACCTAACGTACCACTCCATTTCGGTTTCGCAGGGAACTATGTTCGGACGTTCGCCTCCACGCAAAAAAATGCCATGAATACGCTCACTTGGCAAAATATGCTGCCTTAACGCAGATACGCCCATATAACCGAGGACTGCCGCATCAAGCGCATTCTTGCCTTTATGTGGTGAAACTGATGCGTGCGCCGCGAGTCCTGTATAGGTAACTTTCATGCTTTGTACCGCAAGAAATCCAAGTGCAGCTATGTCTGCATCTGCAGGGTGCACCATCATCGCTGCTTCAACATCGGCGAAGGCTCCAGCACGCGCCATCACGACTTTCCCGCCACCTGCTTCTTCTGCCGGGGTGCCTAGGATTTTCAACTTCAAGCCCAAGGACTCAGCAATAGGGGCCAAGGCAATACCGGCTCCAAGGCCGGCTGCTGCGATTACGTTATGCCCACAAGCGTGGCCGATACCCGGCAAAGCATCATATTCACAAATTACTGCTACACAGTATTCCCCAGATCCAATTTCGACTGAGAATGCGGTGTCTAAACCATAAGCATTTCTGACCACAGGCAGTCCTTCATCTTGAAGTGTGTCTGTCAGGGTTGCGTGCGCGAATTTTTCTCCAAAAGCGATCTCGGGTTTCCCGTGAATAGCGTGACTGATTCCAATCAACTTTTCACTCCGATAATCAACTGCGTCAACCACATTTCGCTTAAGTTCGTCGACCTTAGTGATACCTGTCATCTTGAGCTCACCTCTGTTTCTCGAGCAACTTCGAAACTTCGCGCAAACCACTCAGAATCCTGTCTGCGGGACTTGCCAAAGATATTCGTACCCACCCCTCGCCATTCAAACCAAATGCCGTGCCGGGCGCAACCGCTGTGCCTGATTCTCGCAAAAGCGAAAGGGAGAATTCACGCGAGGTCTGTTGACTGCGCTCGATATTCACCCAAAGATAAAAAGCGCCGCCCGGGTTTACTACCTCGAGACCTATCCGGCTTGACTCGGCAAGTGCTGCATCTCTTCGATTTTGATATGCAGCGACCATTTGTTTAACTATTTGTTGATCACCGTCAAGTGCAGCAACTGCTGCAAATTGGCTTGGCGTATTTACGCATGAAATCACTGGCTCTTGAACTTTTGCCAAAGCTTCAGAAATCGAATCAGGAACTATCGCGTAACCAACTCTCCATCCTGTCATAGCATATGTTTTTGAGAAACTAAAAGCGGTAATCACATTTATCGCGCCATCTAGCGATCCGATACTGAAACTATTTTTCTCAAAGGTAATCTGGTCATAACACTCATCAGAAATAACCCAAAGTCCCGACGAAAGTGCAAATTCTAAGATTTCTTCTATTTTCTTCTGCCCTAATACAATCCCAAGTGGATTTGAAGGCGAGTTGATCAAAATCGCTTTGATTCGTGGATTGAGCAAAGTTTTGATTTGGTTCAAATCAGGCTCAAAATTCGTCTCTTTGGTCAGTGAATAAAATATGGGATCAACACTCAGCAAAGAGCACATCATCCTGAAATTTGGCCAACCAGGATTTGGTAACAGAATTTGGTCCCCGGGATTCAATATTGTTGTAAGTGCTACGAACAGTGCTTCCACCGCTCCTGAGCTCACAACTATTTGGCTCTCGTCACAAACGATGTTATTGACGGTTTGAACTTTGTCTACCAAACGTTCTCTGAGTTTTTTGACGCCCGCATTCGGTGAATATCGAGTCTCTCCAGCCCTGATCGCAGAGATAGCCGCATCTGCCACCCACGACGGAGTCGAAAAATCTGGTTCGCCAACTTCTAGATGGTTTACATATTCCATTGACCAAGCAAGATCCATAATTTCTCTGATGCCAGACCTTGACATCTGCTCAATTCGCATTGCCTCATAGAACTGTTGATGTTTTTGCATCATTTGAATCCAAATAGTTTTTTTGCATTACCACCCATAATGTCTTGCCAATCCTGAATAGAAATTGAATCAAAATAGACATCCGTCAGCGCGATAAGCGATGAGTAGCTCGGGTTTACTTCTATCCATGGCCAGTCCGATGCCCAAAGCAGTCTCTTCGAACCGAAAGCTTCAAGTACCCTTTGAGCAATCGGAGCAACATCAGAATAAGGATAATTTTCATGCGAGAAACCATACTCACCTGAAAACATGACGTAAACGTTTTGAAACTGCGCCAAAGCCTCAACTCTTCCGACGGACGGTGGCGGTAATTCAACCTCAATATGAGGTCGCCGAAAATCATCAACTAAGAATCCTTGCTGACAAAATCCTAAATGATTCAAAACAATCTTAAGATTTGGCAGTTCTTCAGCAACTAAATGCAGAAGATTTAATTGATCTAGGGATCCGTAAAACCACAAAATCAAATTCAAAGCTTCCATCTCGCGTAGCAAAATCGCCAAGTCTAAATCTCTGAAGCGATTTGCGGATGGATTCCCCAACCTTCCCATTATACGAACGCCTTTTATACCAATTTCATTTTTCCATTGATGAATGTCCCTACATTGGTCGGAACTCCCGTAATCAAGTACTGCAACTCCAGCAAATTTCTCTGGATAGGTTCTTAGAATTTCCTTTAAATACCTAACTTCGGTTCCCAAAGGGACAATAACAGCATGTTGAACATTATTTGCATCCATTACCTCTAAAAAGTTTTCCACCAGCGCTTCTCGATTTGCATCGTAAAACGATCCGCAATCTCGAGGATATTCTTTAGAAGCCTTTTTGAATAGGTGCAGGTGTGAATCAACAACCCATTTAACATTTGTCATCGTTTCAAAAGTCTCTTACTAAATACGCCTACGCCCAGCACAACGATCAAACCTCTAACGAATGTTTGCCAGTACTGTGAAATTCCCGTCAAGTTCAGGACATTATTCAGAAGAGTAAGAAGCATTGCTCCACCAACCACAGCGGAAACTTTTCCTCTACCTCCCCCAAGCGCTGCACCCCCCATCACAACTGCCGTAATTGCGAGAAGTTCAACACCAGAACCAGTGCTTGGTGCACCGATCCCCTGTCGACTTACTTGTATCACCGCAGCAACCATTGTGAATATAGAGCAAATGATAAAACTTTTAGTTACTGTCCGATGGACATTTACACCGACCCGATGTGCCATCATCGCTTCACCTCCAACGGCATACATCCATAAACCGGTCTGAGTTCGCGCCAAAAATTTGGCTAGAACTACCAACAATCCGACACCAATAATAAAAACGAACGGTAATGGACCAAATGAGCCATAAACAAAATCTGAAATAGATTCTGGTATTGAGCCCTCACCTTTTTCTGTATAAGCGTATGTAACTCCCTCTAGAACAATGCTCATCCCAAGTGTTGCGATAAAGGCATCGATGTCAAAAGAATTAATTAACCATGCGTTTAACCATCCAACGAAAAATGTGATGCACGTGACAAGAACTAATGCAGCGAAAAATTTCAGGCTGTTGCCATCCGAAACTCCAGACATTAGAACTGCAGTTAGACGTACCTGTGAAGCAACACTCAGATCAATATGGCCGGTCACAACCACGACCAACATTCCAGCCGTGATCAACATTAATGAAGTGTATTGACCTAAAACATTTGTTAAGTTTCGTGAAGTAGCAAAGTTATCGGCTCTAAAAAATGCAAAAACCAAAAGCATGATGACAGTTATCCAAATAATCTGACCGTCGTCTCTCCATTCAAGAAGACGCAATTTGAAACCTCTATTCATGAGTTTTCAACAGCATGAGCCAATTTGTTTTCATCTAAGTCTGAATGAGTGATTAAACCCTGAGAAGCCCCATTACCCATGATCAACACTTTATTTGCCAACAAAACTAGGTCAGGAAGTTCCGAGGACACGACAATTACAAAATTTTCTCTCGCGGCGTGATCTCTAATAGCCTCAATTATTTCGATTTTTGCACCAATATCTACCCCGCGCAAAGGCTCATCCAACAGAAGAACGCTTGCACCTGAGAACATCGCGCGCGCAAGCAATACTTTCTGCTGATTTCCCCCCGAAAGTCTGGTCACCATCTGTCCTAACCCACGCGCGCGAATACGAAGTTTTGAGTAAAACTCTTGTGCGATCGTAGAAATTCTTCTGGTATTTAGAAAACCTGCGCTAGAGAGAGATTTGACATCCGAAATTATAATATTTTCACAAATGCTTCGGTCTAAAAATAACCCGAGTGTTTTACGGTCCTCAGGCAAGTAGCGAGCACCGAGTTGCCTGAGTTTTTTTAACTCACTTGAAAGGTATTTCTTCCCATCTAATTCAACCGACCCATCAAAGGCTTGCTCTAAACCAACAAGGGCCTTTAATAGCCTGGATCTCCCGGAGCCGGTATGCCCGGCTACTCCCAATATCTCACCGGGTAAAAGTTCAAAACTAATGCCGACAGAGTCGCCGGAATGCAACTTAAGACCATCCACTGAAAATTTAGCACCAACAGAGATTGGATTATAAAAGTCAGTTCGCAATTTTGTTTCTTTACCAATCATCGCATCAATCAATTTTTGACGTACAAAATTTTTTTTATCTTGGATCAGTGCCACTTTGCCATCCCTCAAGACGGTAATCTGATCAGATATCTTCTCAACTTCTGCGAGTCGATGCGAAATATAAATTACGCCAGTACCCTTCGCATTGAGTCGTTTTATCAATTCAAAAAGAATCGAAAGTTCCCCGGAACCAAGAACTGCAGATGGCTCATCAAGTATTAGGACCTTAACATTTCGTCGAACACACCTCACAATTTCAACGATCTGTCTTTGCGCTAGAGAGAGTCGCCATGTTTTACTTGTCGGATCTATTCCATGTCCACCAAGTTCAGACAGCAGCTTGCCGGTCTGGTAAATCATCTCTCTTCTGTCTAAGTTGCGCCTTGTGACGATCTCGTCACCAAGAAAGACATTTTCGTATACTGCAAGTTCTGGCAAAAGACTTAGCTCTTGATAAACCGTCGCGATTCCAGCGGATAGAGCAAAACGAGGATCCCCGAGTTTAACAAGTTCATTTTCTAGATAAACTTTCCCGCTATCGGGTTCAACAAGCCCAGAGATTACCCCTACCAGAGTTGATTTGCCAGCGCCATTCTGACCGATTACTCCATGCACGGAACCTTGCAGAAGGGCAAAATCTACATCGATTAGAACCGAAGTCTCACCATATTTTTTATTAACTTGAACGACTTGGAGGAGGGGAACTGAATTCCCCTCCTCCAATCGCCCTTTCACAAAACTTTTTAAAAGTCTCTAATCAGCACAGCTTGAGTTTCTTAAGCAACTCGTCACCCAAGCCAACAGCCGGCACCCAAAGGTCATCGCTGCAAGCCTCTTTGACGAACTCATCTATGCCTGAAAGTTCAAAAATCGGAACTGGCGCATTTACCCAACTTGTCAATGGTTTGCCTTGCAATGCATCAACCGCTGCGTTCAAACAGTCAACCGACATGGTCGGCGGATATCCCACTGCGAGAAAATCAACATTGTGAGTTTTTGCAAGCTTCAAAAATCCGTTCAAGGGTTCACCAGTCATTGGAGGAATCTTTTTACCCGCTTCGACGTAAACCGGAATGACTCCTACATCGTTGATTCCACTGTCCGACCAGATCGCGTCAATTTTGTCACCATGCTTCGTCAACAACTGCTCCATCACAGTCTTTGCCTCCGTTGGCGACCAATTGGTTTCTCCCGAGTCAAGAATCTTGATGTCAGGATACTTTGCAAAAACCTCCAGCGCTGCATCTTTACGGTTTAGCGCTGTTTGTGTCGCAAGAATGCCGGACAACATAATGATGTTTCCCTTGCCCTTAATTTTTTTCGCAATCCACTCTGCGTACATTGCTCCATTGAGCCTGTTATCTCTAACCACTGTGGCAGTTGCCTCTGGAAGTTCGCCAGCACATGCGATCACCGGCACTTTCGCATCGGTCAATCGCTTAACTGGTGCCGCTATCGCAGGTCCCATCGGTGCCACAACAACAGCATCAACGCCTTGAGCGAGCAAGTCGTTCAAATCATTGACTTGCTTGTCCTCCTTGCCATCGGCACTTACGTAGACAAGCTCGACATTCAATTCTGCCGCACGAGCCTTTAGCGCCTCGTCGTAAACTGTCGCCCACGAGTTGGTCGGCCCTTGAGACGCAAAGCCGATCCTGTATGGACCGTCTTTTTTGAAACCGCTTGTATCAACGTTTGATATCGCCCAATCAGAAACTGCTATCCCAGGATTTTCAAGGCCAGCGATTGCCCAGTCACCAGCCCAAGCATCGGTAAGACTATTTCCCTCGCCCGCTTCGGCCCCATTACTCGCACTTTCCGAGTCCGACGAGTCACTTGTGCATGCACTTGCCGCGACTGATAAAGCCACAACGAGCAAAACACCTACCAATTTGCGGTTCTTTTTCATCATTTCCCCAATCTTCGGTTTTTCCTCTTATTCTTTCCTTTAAGGTGACTAACGCACCAGAACCAGATAATAACCTCAGTTGAATTTTTTCGCAAATCCAAGTTTGCCCGATTGAAAAACCATTGAAATAACGATTATTAACCCGGTCGAAACAAATCTAAGCCACCGATCAGCGCCCGTGAGCAGAATAACGTTAGAAACACCAGCAATTGTCACAACTCCGGCAATAGTACGAAATGCGCCGCCACGACCGCCCGTGAATGCTGTCCCCCCAACTATAGCTGCAGCAATTGAGTCAAGCTCCCAACCCTGACCTAAATAGCGATCAACGTAACCTATATAACCACTTAACAAAAGCCCGCCGATCACCGCGCAGACAGAGCAAATCACGTATGCCAAAGTCGTTACAAATTTGACCGGCACTCCTGCGATTATTGCTGCAGCAGGATTTTGGCCAGTCGCATAAAACCAAGGTCCCAGAAATGTTTTTGACAGCAAAACTGCAATAACAACTGTCAAGACAACGCCAAAAATGGTCGGTATCGGGATGACACCAAGCTTTGAAGTACCAAGTTGTTTCAAGATTTCGGGAACCTCACCACTTGGCACACCCTTGGTCCATATAGAAATCACCCCAGTCAACAATAAATACATAGCAAGTGTTGCCACGAATGGTGGAATGTTTCTACCAAGGACTAAATAGGCATTTGCAAGTCCAACTAAAACCCCTATCGTAATTGCTCCTACGATCAGTAGCTTTGCGTCAACAACTGTTTCACGTGAAATTCTCGCTACAAAAACCATCGCCAAAGTCATGAGTGCGCCAATTGACAGATCGATACCCCTAATCAACAGAACTACCATCTGACCGAGTGCGACTACTGAGAGAAAACCAACTTGTCGTGAGAGATTCGAAAAATTGCCAAGGGAGAAAAAATTTGATGCAAACAAAACGCCGACTATAGCCACCGCAAGAGGACCAAAAAGTGGAGTAAGAACAACGTGTCGGAACTTAGTCGTCGAATTGATGGTCAAGATTAAACTCGAAGTTCTACCACTTAGTTGTTTTGTACCTTTGTGCCCAGTCAACGCCCTGCCATGTAGTCATCTTTTCAACATCCAGTCGGAACAACCAGCGAGGTTCCCCCAGAGTTGGAACCAAATAATTTGGGCCATTCGGGCCAAGATAACGCACTGACATTCGATTTCCAAATTCAACCCACAAACCGCCGATGTTTGGTTCCTCAACGCAAGTTGCCCGACATTTTGCTATCACTTTTATCAAGGGATCCATTTGATCAACAGCGATTGAGCAACGCGGCTCCGACTTTAAATATCCTGCCCATTTTGATTTGAGCCGTGGCACAACCCAAAAAGACTTGCCGTCCCATTCATGCCATGTTGGAACTATGTAGGGCCAACCATCGTGATCGATGCACGCTAAGCGCGCCGTTTTGCCTTGAGAAAGAAAATCTTCCATCTCAGCACTACTTAGACCACCTACTTTGCCACGCCACGATTCGTTCGCCATTTTAGTCTCCAGTAACTATTAACAACGATACTAAATCGGGCATCGTCCTAACGACGAATTTCGACAATGTTACCATTTACGAGATTCGATACTTCAGATTCTGACGAAAGCAATTGATCTCCGAAGATACCGCGCTTCAAGACCGCCATAGCTTGCCCCCGATTGATTCCTCCAATTATGTTTCCGTCGAGTAGACCCAAGAGTACACCCGCCATAAAACTATCCCCGGCACCCAATCTGTCAACTGTTTCCGTGGGTTGTGCTGGTGATGAGCCTCTATGGCCACCCAAGTTCCAACTTACCCCACTTGAGCCATGAGTGACTATGACATTTGGATTAGAAAACTGAGTTGATAATTTTTCGGTAAGATCCTCATCGTCTTCAAAGCCGAACAATTTAATTGCGTCCTTAGAAGTACAAACCACCAAGGACGCCATAGATGCTAAATAAGAAATTTCGTTTCTTGCCTCAGCCACACTCCAAAGTGCTGATCGATAATTGACGTCAAATGTCACGAGTAATTTCTGTGACTTTGCAATTTTAATTGCTTCCCTGCACAACTCTTTAGTTGTTGAACTTAATGCTGGAGTGATTCCGGATAAGTGAAAGACTTTGCAATCTGAAAGGCACTCAAAATTAGAATTCGAAATAGACATTTGAGAGGCCGCAGAATTTTGTCTATCGTACAAAACAGATACTTCACGCGGATATCCACTTAATTCGACGAAATAAAGTCCAGCACGTCCATCACTACACCATGAGACGGCCGAGAGATCTACGCCATGCATCCTGATTTCGTTGGCTATTCTCTTCCCTAGATAGGAATCTGGAAGCCGAGACATCCAAGAAACCTTTCGTCCTGTGCGGGCAAGCGCAATAGCAACGTTCGCCTCAGAACCGCCGACAGAAACCCTGAGAGCTGCTGCTGTTTCGATTCGCTCGCCACTACCGACCCAAAGCCGCACCATCGCCTCACCAAGTGTTACGACATCAAAATTCATAGGACTGACTTCATAAATTTCTTGAGCGCTCGCTCAAGGCTTAAGAAATTTCCTGATTCAATCAAACTTAATTGAATCACAGCGCTTCCAGCCCCGACCGCAATCGCACCTGACTCGATATAGTCAGCCGCATTATCAATATCAATTCCACCAGTTGGAACAAGCCGAGGATTCAATAGCGGAGACATAATCGCCTTTATGAAACTAGGTCCACCCAATTGCTGTGCAGGAAATACTTTGACTGCAGTTGCACCAAGTGCCATCGCGCCAGAAATTTCACTCGCCGTTGCTCCACCAGGAAAAACACCAAGTCCGTTCTGTAAAGACGCCTCGATAACACGCGGGGAGATACACGGCGCAACAATAAAACGACCGCCTGATTTCTTCGAATGTTTGACTTGGTCGACATCATGAACAGTCCCAGCTCCTACGATAAGATTTGGGAACCCCGAACTAATTTCTGCTATCGCGCCAAACGGGCGGGGCGAATCCAATGTGATTTCAACTAGGCGAAAGCCTGCCTGTTCAAGAACTGAAACCACATTCTTTAAAGCGGGCTGAGGACATTTTCTCAAAATCGCTATTGCACGACTTTTGCTTAAAGCCTCGAGGATTGGCTCAACTTTTGCGGGTACAGTCTTAGGGGTATCCACGGATTTGTCTAAAAGTTTAACTTTTGGCTATAAAACAGCACCGCCTAATTCTAAACGAGGACAATTCGAGCGAGGTAGTTTTGTTAGGTGAAGGGTGTGAATAAGAGGAAAAAAATTGCTCTGGTCACGGGCGCATCCCAGGGAATTGGCCTCGCCTGCTCACATCGGCTAAGTCACGATGGTCTTATAGTCGTCGGAATTGATCTCTACAAACCCGACAACTTGGGTGCAGAGTTTGCCAACTTTTTAACCATAGACGTCAGCAATTCAGCCTCGTGCGAAGACGCTGTTCGGGCCGTCGGGCAGATTGACATCTTGGTCAATAACGCCGGGATTGTTGGGCCAAACATGCCATTCTGGAAAGTATCAGACGAAGATTGGAAACGAACCATAGACATTAATCTGACTGGCACATTTAATATGATGCGAGCAGTCGTTGGACAAATGCGGGAGCGCAAATGGGGTCGCATAGTCAATATCGCAAGCATTGCTGGCAAAGAAGGTAATCCAAACCTTGCGAATTACTCAGCATCTAAAGCCGCCGTTATCGGACTTACTAAATCGGCTGGTAAGGAGTTGGCGACTGATGGAGTATTAGTTAATGCAATTGCGCCCGCAGTTATCAGCACACCAATTAATCAAAAAACGGATCCAAAAGTTCTTGAATACATGATCGCCAAGATACCGATGTCCCGAGTTGGGCAACCTGAGGAAGTTGCCGCGCTTGTTTCGTGGCTTGTATCAGAAGAATGCAGCTTCTCAACAGGCGCTTGTTACGACATCTCTGGTGGAAGGGCCACATACTGATGAGCGAAAAGTTTTTGGTGACCGGTGCAAATGGGTGCGTAGGAGCTTGGGTCGTCAAACAATTAGCTGAGCAGGGCATCGAGGTGACCGCATTCGACCTTGGAGTCGACGAGCACCGACATCATTTGATCAACAATGGCTCGTTACCAAGAGTGAGGTGGGAATTTGGAGACTTGACCGTCGCTCAAGACGTAGAAAGAGCGATGGCAGGTGTAACACACGTCGTTCATCTTGCAGCGCTTCAACTACCTTTTTGTCGGGCGAACCCCGCACTCGGTGCAAGTGTAAATGTCGTCGGCACTGTAAATGTATTTGAAGCCGCAAAAAAACTCCAGGTAAACAACATCTGCTTCGCGAGCAGCATAGCTGTGTACGGTCCAGTCCCAGATTATCCAAACAAAATAATTTCTCTAAATGCCAAAAGATCGCCAACAACCCTGTACGGTATTTACAAGGTTGCGGCTGAAGATATCGCGAAAGTTTATTGGAATGAATACAACATTCGAAGTGTCGGCCTTAGACCACACACTGTATTCGGACCGGGTCGCGATCAGGGCTTAACATCACAGCCCAGTGTTGCAATTAAAAAAGCTTCTCTGAAAGAAAAATTTCATGTTGAGTACGGAGGTATTCTCGATTTTCAATATGCGCCTGACGTTGCTGCGGCATTTATTGCTGGGGCGCGAACGAATGTTGATGGTGCACCGGTCGTAAACATCAACGGCCACGTCACTAAAGTTTCGGATTTTATTGAGATTGTTAAGGACTTAAGTGGATTTAGTGAATTGTCGTATGGAACAAATCAATTGCCACTCGTCTTCTCTGCCGACGCTAAAGCCTGGAATGATCTTGCATCTCCTCCAACGCCTACTGATCTTGAGGTTGCAATCGATGAGTCATTAAAGATTTTTCTTAGTCAATTAAATTAGAAACAAAATAAGAACATGAAACTTTTGAGAATTGGACCAAGCGGCAAGGAAAAGCCCGTTGTGATTCCAACGGGGTCTGCTGAGACTTACGACGTCTCAAGTTTTTTTGCTGACTTTAACCGAGAATTTTTCGAAAACAATGGGATAAAAGATTTGGCCTCTGCAGTCGCTGGCGGAAGGTTGCCAAAGATTGATGTCTCGGATAAGCGAATCGGGGCTCCGTTGCCTAATCCCCAGAAAATCATCTGTATCGGCTTAAACTATCGCGAGCACGCCCGTGAAAGTGACATGAGCCTGCCAAAGGAGCCTGTTATCTTTATGAAGGCACCGAATACGATCGTCGGACCAAATGACGAAATCAGGATTCCCAGACTTTCACTGAAAACCGATTGGGAAGTTGAACTTTGTGTAGTAGTTGGCAAACAGGTGAGATATCTTGACAGTCCGCAAAACGCACTTGAATACGTTGCTGGTTATGCCGTTTCAAATGACGTTTCGGAACGAGAATTCCAGCTCGAGCGTGGCGGTCAATGGGATAAGGGTAAATCGTGTGAAACTTTCAACCCACTTGGCCCTTGGATAGTAACGACAGATGAAGTAAGCAACCCCCAGAATCTCCCAATGTGGCTGAAGGTAAACAGCATGCTCGAACAATCAAGCAACACTTCAGACATGATTTTCGATGTCGCATATCTGATTTGGTATGTCAGTCAATTTATGGTTTTGGATCCAGGTGACATCATCAACACTGGTACGCCACAAGGTGTTGGTATTGGCAAGAAACCTCCTCGATATCTTAAAATCGGCGATGTCGTAGAACTCGGGATCTCAGGGCTTGGCGAACAAAGACTTCACGTAGTTTCCGACACTTAAGAGTATGAAACCATTTCGCTTTGAAGTACAGATCGGTGCTTGTAAGAATAAAGCGGAATGGACAAAATTTGCCAAAAGAACTGAGGCCCTCGGATGAACTTTTCAGCAACGATTGGTCTAACTGTAAATTTAGTGCAGATAATTTATTTGAAACGGTAATCGATGCTAAATGGTCCAATAACGACTTTGCGAAACTAATAGCACCGCTCAAGCCAACACTTATCACGAATGCAACGAGAAAAATCTACACAACATGGTTCATTACTTTATTGGTTGAAAAAACCTAACGGCGCTTGAAGTTCTCCGCCAAATTAATCAACAACCGCGTGCCATAAGCGGTCGCGCCGCGCTGCAACCAACCTGCATCACTATCAGCCCACATCGGCCCGGCGATATCGATGTGCGCCCAC
>Ga0172372_10008194_pt1 | contig 13855 bp, 15 predicted proteins | sample LakKiv5m_2_FD_114544 | JGI IMG/M metagenome (GOLD analysis project Ga0172372, IMG submission 114544) | Freshwater microbial communities from Kabuno Bay, South-Kivu, Congo - kab_092012_9.5m | ecosystem: Environmental > Aquatic > Freshwater > Lake | place: Democratic Republic of the Congo...
AAATCACAGATCAAATTGCATTTTGTGTGAGCTCGCATCAGGTTCAACCGCCTGGTTCGCTTTCGGTGGTGGGCAAGCGAGATGGACATTGCCGCTCGGCTGGGGGAACTAAGAGTTGGATCGTCCCAACGTTCTGGAGGCCAATTACTCAAGCTAGCCTCGACACGAAGTGCGATGATATCAGGCACTTGCAAGCGGATAAATCATTGGAAGGAGTGATAGGCTGTTTCGGCCTAATCTCACCATATCCACTTTTCAAAACATCACTCACCTAGTTCGAATCCTACCCCCTCCGCTGCAAAACCACCTGTTTTCCCTGCAAAAACGAGGGTTTCGAGGCGACTCTGGCGACTCACTCGCGCGACTCACCAGGGGGCAAGGCAGCGCACGAGACGACGCAGCACCTGCAAGCATGCAAGTGCATGGACGTTCAGGAAAGCCAAAATAATTGTCCAAAAATGCGAAAAAACCGAACAGCTAGGAGAGTTGAAAGTAGAGAGTAGAGCGGTCCTGCGGACAGAACAAGAACCGAACTTATGGATGTTTTTCCAATGTTTTTGAGGAGTTCGAGAGGTACTTGAAAATGGCCTGATGAAGGGGCCGGTATTCTTTGGCCGAACACCATTCCGAGGCGAACTTGACTGTAGTGGGGCTAACTGAGACTATTTACTCTACCGGGGAAGGACGTCGGTACGCAGAAGCTCAAGCGGGATGTTGCTGTGGATTTAGCAATTAAGTTTTGCTAGCCTTCGCCGGCCGCGACTTGTGAGGAGGTTGGTGATGTCTCAGGAAGTGAATTTATTGGTCAGCACTGAGGGTTTACATGCCCTAGCCGATATGGCACTTGCTACGAAAGAGCAAGCTAGGCTTGAGCAGCTTTTGGCTGAAAACGCTGAGGGAACGCTGTCGAAAGAATGCTTGGTGGAATTGGATTCACTTCTCAAGAAAATTGACGAGTTGAATCTTGTAAAGGCACGCGCAGCTGTTGCCCTAGGCAAATTAATGAGCGAGGGCTAGTCGTGAGCGACTACGTTCCGATTGCATTGCGCAAGAGGGTGCATTCGCACTTTATGGAATGCTGCGGTTATTGCAAAACTCTGGAATCCCTAACAGTCGTTACGTTTGAAGTCGAACATATTGTCCCGCGTTCATTGGGAGGATTGACTGAATTTGAGAATCTATGCCTAGCATGTCCCAGTTGCAACCGATTTAAATCCAATCGATTGCATGGCCTGACCGAAGATGGCTTGGAATGCAGGCTGTTCCATCCTCAGAAAGATCAATGGCTTGAGCACTTTGACTGGTCTGTCAATGGTACCCTCATTGTCGGACTCACAGATGTTGGAAAAGCAACTATCCAATTGCTTCGGATGAATCGTCCGCCACTGGTAGAGGTTAGATCTTTGTGGGTAATACTTGGGAAACACCCACCTAACTGACTGAGTGTCGTGCCATGCTGAGCTGCGACGGATCCTCGATAAAGCGTTCGAGATCTTCGGAGACAAAAGCGTGTTTGTGGTTGCGGCTCCACAGTATCGTGCCGCAGCCCAAGGTAGTAGGCACACTCCGCTGTGCCGTTCTGAAATTAAATCAGTTACCCATCGATCCCTGGCGGACGGCACAGCGGAGTGTGCCTGCTACTATGCGAGCTAGCCGACAAACAGAACTGCAGCGAGAGTTCCCGCTACACGTGGTCTGCTCCTGGCTTGGCAACTCGCCGCGCATCGCCCAGCAGAGTTACCTGCTGGTCACCGAGGATGATTTTGCCAGGGCGGCCGGCGTGGCGAAGGTGATGGTGGAGGGGTTAGTCCCGTGTGTAGTTTCTTCGAAACATCACCATCGCCAAGGCCATTAGCACGATCGCCCAAGCCCACTGCCATCCCAGCGCGATTTGGATCTTGCTACTGGAGAGATCCAGTTGGTTCCACAGCATGCCTTGGAAGCCTGACATGGCCCAATAGGTCATCATGGACTTGGATGCGATATCGAGGACTGCAGGCAGTTGCATTGTTTGTAGCGGGAACCAGCAGCCACCTAGGGCCGCCATCACCAGGATGACGACCTGAGCTAGGCCGTCTGCCTGCGCACTGGATCTTGCTGTCGACGCGATCAACATTCCGAAACTGGTTGCGGCGGCGACCCATGTCAGCGCCAACACGCAAAGCGTGAGCGGGTCGCGAAACAATCCGACACGAAACATCAACTCGCCATAGACGAAGAGGATTGATACTTGGATGATGCCGATGATTGCAGCGAACAACAATTTGCCCAACAGCACCGACTGCCGCGGGATCGACATGGCAAACAATCGTCGGAGCATTCCCTTTTCGCGCTCCGCGAGCAAAATCGACGCGCAGCCGGTCAGCGCAAACAGAAGGGACATGACGGTCATTCCCGCAACACTTTGTGCGGCTTGATATGTGACCCGTTGAGGCCGGTAAGGGGGTTCGATCGTCTTTTCCTCCAGCGGAACCATGTTGGTCATAAAACCCATCATCCCTCCCATGGCATCCGAAACATCGCTCGGCTCGCCCTTTGTTTCGCTCTTGGTGCTCGCATCCGATTCGTTTTCGTTGTCTCGTTTCGCGAAACTTTCTTTGATCTGGGTGTTCATGGCGTCGACCGAGATCTGAATTTGCGCGACATCCTCTTCGCTTAGGCCGGCGTTCAAGAAGTTTTTCTTCAGTCCCTGCCACCACAACGTTCCGTCGGATTGGGCAATCGCAGCCTGAAAGAGACCGATTTGAATCAATTGCTGCTCCATAGCCATACCCGGATCGCGATATAAGATCAAACTGGGGCTGCTGCCAGTTCTGTCTTGAAGATCGAAGCCGGATGGGATCACCATCGCATGACTCGCGTCGCCGTCAGCAACTTTTTTTTCCGCATCTTGACGGGTTAGCGGGGGTGCATCGGGTTTCGGGAGGACACGCAGCGCCGTCGATTTCCGCAATTGGTCCACAAAGGCGTGGCTCGATTTGCTCGATGCCTCATCCACGACGTAAAGGATCGGCTTGGGCATCGCCCCCGGTCCGCCCGACATACTGGTCATCACCCAACCGAAGACGGTCACCAGCGCGATGGGTACTAGAAAACCTACAACCAACGCCCCGCGATCCCGGAAGTAACAGCGAAGATCTTTTTTGGCGAGCAACCAACTGCAGCGAAGAGTGTTCATGAGTCCTGTAAACTCCGACCGGTCAGTTTCAAGAATACCTGTTCCAAATTGGAATCGGTCAGACCGCTCGAAGCAGCGAGTTCATCGGATGTGCCGCAGGCGATGATCTTTCCATTATGCATGATGCCGATGCGATTGCACAAGCGTTCTGCCTCTTCCATGTAGTGGGTAGTGTAGAGGATCGTCGTCCCCTCCGATTGAATCTTCTGAAGGGAATCGAACAAATGGCTGCGACTCTGCGGATCCACTCCAACGGTCGGTTCGTCTAGAAGAACCAACTCGGGTTGATGAATCAAGCCGCACGCGAGGTTGAGGCGTCGCTTCATTCCGCCGCTGTAGGTTTTGACCAGATCCCTTGCTCGATCGATTAAGCCGGCGATCTCCAATTGTCGATCGACCGCGCTGTGCAATTTCTTTCCTGCAAGACCGAACAAGCCTCCGAACGTTTGTAGATTCTCTCGACCCGAGAGGTTATCGTAAACCGCCAAGTCTTGAGGCACGATTCCTATCCTCTGCCGATCGATCGATCGACTTGCAGGCGAAAACGGTTCGCCGCGAAAGAACATCGCGCCTCGAAAACGGCTCATCAGCCCAGCGATACAGGAGATGGTGGTCGACTTGCCCGCACCATTAGGACCCAAGAGACCGAAGAATTCCCCGGGTTGGATCGAAAAGGAAATACCGTCGACCGCGACCCTGCTCCGGAAACTGTATGACAACATTCGAACATCGAGCAGAGGCGTTGTGGACATAGATTTTCAGCAGTAAAGGTTTCAATACAACAGGCTTGCAAGCTCGAAGTCGGCTGACATATCTTGGCCGAGAAATAAGGAAAGTTAGGCGCTGCGAAGATCCGTGGTCGCCAAAGAGCATTATCGGTCGCTGTTGGTAAAACTACTTACGTTCGGCTCATTCGCAGCAGCGACCTTCTCAAGGTCTATGTCGTCGATCGCGACCTTACGCGAACCACACCGTCAGATTCTATCGCTAATCCGCTGCATAGGTTGGTTTGGCCTCATCATCCCCAAGCTTCGAAACATCACTCAAATAGTTCGAATCCTACCGCCTCCACGGGCGTGGATCGGTACCAGACCGAGCCATTCAAAACCCCAGTATTTTGCCGACCCAGCGCGACTCGAAAAACGACTCGAATTTGGGTGCGCGACGCGAAATACAACGCCGCAGGCGCCATGCACCGAGCCAGCATGGGCGCTACAGAACTCCAAAGCAATTGGCCAGATATGCGAAAAACCCTGGGAAAACCTTTGGTTTTGCAGCGGACAGGACAGGAACCGAACTTTTGGGTGTTTTCCCTATGTTTTTGAGGAGTTCGAGAGGTACCTGAAATGATCCACTCCGGCCCCTGTTTTGTCGTTATTAGGCTGGAATCGACGAATGCAACTTGACTCAGAAATGAGCCGAGGAGACTATTGGGTGCCAGTTTAGCTAGCCCTGAGAATGAATGGATGAGGTAGGCATGGTCACATCGATTGGACTGTCAGAACAGGAATTGGCCGATCTATATGATCTGACAGAGCAGAGTGATTCAAGGTAGGCAATTCGAGTCGGCTAGAGAGCGCAAAAAGGTTGGTGGCCAAAGTCCGACAAAGATGCTAAACCGTTCGGCGTGTGCCGTCGATTCAGGGGTTGGGATTCTGCGGCAGTGTACCCAGTCTGGACTGATCTCAACGCGCGACTCCTGCTCAAACCGATCGTCCCAAAAAGGCAACACCCAACTCGCAAGGCCTAGTCTTGCAAGAACGCACTGCACCTCTTGACCCTATCTTAATGCATTTGTTTAGCAAGTGCTTTTTTCTACTTTTGCTCACTTCGTGCATATGACAACGCGTCCCGACCTCGGAGACAAGTGAACATTACCATCGCGACACCTAGTGATTCATCGATCACTCACGCCGCGTCGACAGACGCTCGGTTCAAAGCGCTGCAATAAATCGACGCCAGACGGCAATCGCTCGCGGATTGTTCGCCTGCGGAGCGATAGGGTTGTAGTTTGGCCCATTGCCGAAATTCCGCCGAAGCATCGCATCCGCTAACGATCGCGTCGCAGGATCTCGATTCTCAAGAATTTGGAGCAATCGCTCGACCTGCAATGGGATCAGCGGCCTTTGCATTCGGATTCGTTCTGACAACTCCATCAAGATCTGGATCTGCTCGTCATTCTGCGAGGAAACACGGAGGGCTTGCCACATTCGCTGATGCGATGCGGTCCACGCTGGGCGCTGCAATAGCTGATCGATCGCCAGAGACCGCTTCGCAAAATCTCCTTCCGCGAAGAGTTGATGCAGTTCGATGCCCGACGACAAATCTCTCCATACTGCAAACTGCATCAGAACGGCAGGCTCGATGCCGGCTGTCGGATCTTGAGCTATGCGATCCAGGGCCCCAGCGACATCATCCGATGCAGCAAGCTGAGCCAGGATTCTGTTGGGCATCATCGGCGTTTCGATGTTGCGATTCACCCAACCAGGAAGCGCCGACTTCGCCTTGCGATCCTGAATGTTTTCTGCTAACCGCAGCAAGCTGTCTTTGTAGATCGAACCCGCCGATTCCAGCGTTCCATCGATCCTCGCCGTCATCCCCGTGGACGAGATCGATACAACGATCGTCCCTTGAGTGCGCCAGCGGAGCTTTGCCAAGGATCGCTCCTCGAGCAAGACTTCGAATTCGCTACCCTCCGGCATATCGACCATCGCGATCGCTCCGCGGTCGATACGAATGCAAAGCGGAGTCGCATCCGTTCGAAAAAGAGAGACCGAACTATCGGGGGCAAGCACCAGCTTGCCGCTCGAACCCCAGAGCCCCTCGGCGCGGCTCAGGGGCAATGTACTCAAATGAAGCGTGTTGTGGTCAAGGTCTGATCGAGGGATAACGGTCCCAGCTTGGGTACCACTCCAACGGTGATAACCGGAAACAATCGACTCGCTGGAAGAAACCAAGCGTCGAGCCAACACACCCTGGATTTTCGTCCAACGTAAATCTCCAGGCGATGCTGCCGCGAGCATGGAGGGCTGATCATCTACCGGCTTGGTGGGTCGCATCGACGCGATGGAATCACCTTTTGAGTCGGGATCTTTCGCTTTGCCACTTTCGGATTCGGTATCGGGTGTTTCCGGATCCGATTCCTGCTGAGCCAGCATCGGCTGCTCCACAGTCGGTTCAGTTTCCTTCGAGTCGGGCTCGGGTAGATGATCATATCCGGACAAGTTGTCTCGCTTAGGCGTTTCCGGATGCTCTGTGGGTTGCGCGATGGAACGCTCTGCGGGATCCGGCCGCCCGATCCTGGACCACCAGCCTGACTGGAACGCGACAGTCCAAACGGCGGCGACCGCTGCTGCGACGATCAGAATCCTTCGCATATTCCGCCGGCGTCCCCTTCGTTTGCTCGCCCGAACAGAATCACCCTTGCTGGCTACGAACGGAACGACGGGTTCCTTCAAGGCGATCGAATTGTCCGATGCTGAGTTGCCCGATGCTGGGATCGCAATCCCCATCAACCGATCCATCAACCGATCGTCCAAAGCAGGTATCGACGGCCGCTCGTCTTTTGCACGCATCGAAGCGACTATCTCTGCCAGGACGCTGTTGTCGCGCGCGACGGTCTCACAAATGATTTGCTCTTCATCCAACGACAGCCCGCCATCGACAAATGCCGCCACGGAAGGAATAGCGGTCACGGTATGACTGCCCACGGTGTGGCCGTTCACGGGAATCGCCGTATCGCCTAGAAGCTCCTGAGCGATCGCGAGGACAACTTCACCTAAGGGGCGCGATGCACTCGGTTCGCGAGCGTCGGCCGCAAGATGTTTTCGGATACAGTTTAGGAGGATTTCTCGGTTCACGGTTTCAGGGAGCTCTCAGTGGGTAGTTCAATTCTCTTCTCGTGAGGTGTTCAGGTAGATCCGGAGTTTCTCTTCAGCCCGCTTGAGTGTCACTCCCACAGAGCCGATAGGGATCTGCAGGCTTTCGCTGATATCCATGTAACTGAATCCTTCCAAGTGAAACAGCCGTATGACTTCACGCTGCTTTTGCGGAAGAACGTTCAACGCCATGAATAATAATTGCCGCTCTTCGGTCCGAAGCAACTCGGCAAGAGGCTCAGGGGATCCCGATGGCTCGTCCAAATTTCCATCGCTGGCGCTCTGCCTCTTCATCCGCGCTCGCAAACGCGCAAAATCTCGCGTGGCGATGCGGGTGGCAATCACAGCGAGATAGGTCGCCAGCGAGGAACGGCCCTGATAAGCCCGCAGAGCAGCATGCTCATTGGCGACTAGAGAAGCGATTGTATGAGCGGTCGAATCATCAATACTGCACGTGTCGCCAGCCAACCCAAAGGACCTCGCTACGTCAGCCACTCGCCAACGGACAAGCCGACCATAGTCATCGATGAATCCCCGCCAAGCTTGGACGTTTCCGGAAATCAACAAAGCCACCAAATCCATGTCGGAGTGGTGGTCTGTTGATTTCGAGTTCTGCGGATCCAGCGGGGCTTGCAAGGTGATCGTCCCGGAATCAATACAAGAATGGATGCCTGCCGAGAGGAAATCCTTCTCCTTTTATTCTACATTATCATCCTAGGAGCCGATCGAATTCGTCGAGGATCAAAATATCGCTGAGATCCGCCAGAACCCAGTCGACTTCACCATCCCTAGCATTGATCACATCGGCTCCCTCGCCTCCCGCCATCGAATCGCTTCCGGCACCACCCACAAGGAGATCATCTCCCCGACCACCATTCATTCGGTCGGAAAGATTGCCACCCAGAAGCACGTCGTTGCCGTCGCCACCCGCCAGGCTATCTTCACCCCGCTCGACGTCTTGGAAATCGCGAGCATATCGAAGTACATCGGTGTAGCCCGCGACGTAGGAATTGGTCGCATCGCCGAAGAGCCAGTCATCGCCGACATTGCCATCGAGAACGTCATTGCCAGATCCACCGATGAGATAGTCATCGCCTCGGCCGCCATGAATTTCATCGCTCCCCTCGCCACCGAACAGAATGTCCACTCCGGCGCCCCCTTCGAGTTTGTCATCCCCCGTTTGCCCTTCGATAAAATCGATCCCTTGACCACCGCTGAGGTAATCGTTCCCTCGCCCTCCGAAAATGGCGTCATTGCCGAGCCCTCCTCGAATGCGATCGTCCCCTTGGTCGCCATAGATCAAATCATCGTAGAAACCTGGATACGGCATCGAATCGGCACTGTCCAAGTCTTCTGCCCTCGGATCAGCGTGGCCTCGCAAAGATCGTGTCCGGTCGAGGGCATCCGCAAAAGATTGACGATCGTCCGCCGAGGCGAAATCGACATCCGGATCGATGGAATCCCCGTGGATCAAGTCGTTGCCTGTCCCTCCCCTCAGGAAATCGTTCCCCGCCCCACCGTAAATCACATCGTCGCCATCTCCTCCACCGATTCCGTCGTTCCCGTCTCCGCCATCGATCCAATCGTCACCCATTCCCGCTGAAATCCGATCATTGCCAGCACCTCCAAGAATGCGATCGGATTGATTGCTACCAACAAGAGAGTCATCGCCTCGACCACCCAGCAACGTGGTTGTCTGACGAATCGAACGTTCGATCACGACCTGATCATTCCCACCCCTGGCATCCACTTGAATATGCCGAACGAGATTGTTGCGGAAGTGAAATCTTTGGCCATCGATGACAACCGTGAGTCGGTTCGTGGCGGAGTCGGCAACCGCAGTAATCACATTGGGGGATTCGTCCCCCACAACGGACAGCAGACCATCGGCGAGCGTGGCATCGCCAGCCAGCAAACATCGAGATTCAAGCGATTGCACCAACAAGTTGCGAAAAGCGGGGCGGGATGCTCGATGGCGTAGAGAACGGATTCCCATGATGATAACCCTCATACAAGAGACAGGATGTAAGTAACTGACTGAGCGCTTAGCCCGATCAAAGAACAACCCGTTGGTGACAAGTCGCCTCGAAAAAATTACATCCAAATCAACAATTCGCGGTCTTTTCGGATGAAGGTCTGCTGGCTCTCGAAACCCTTGGGGGCGCAGAAAAGGTGTCAGGTACCTTTTTCACATTCGGTGGCCTTGTGCCACCTGGTGAATCAGCTTCTTCAGCTAGGGGAGCGTGCGACCCCAACGCTAGCTGAGTAAGCTTTGCCTCCGGTTGCGCAAGGCAACCGGGGGGCGTTTTGGGTGCCAGTCGCTTGCTAGCGATGAAGCCTAGCTTCCAGTGGCACACGGCCACTGGGGAGCTTGTCGTACCCACGCCCGTCGCAAAGCCTCTGGGCGTGCCACCCAACACCCGATTATCGCCCGACGTAGACAGGCCACGCGGTGGCACCCCAGCGCGACTCGAAAAACGACTCGATTCGGGGGGGCGCGACGCGAAATACAACGCCGCAGGCGCCATGCACCGAGTTGCATGGGCGCTACAGAACTCCAAAGGAACTGGCCAGAAATGCGAAAAACCCTGGGAAAACCAGGGTTTTGCAGCGGAGAGGACAGGAACCGAACATTTCGATGTTTTTCCAATGTTTTTTGGGTAGTTCGAATCCTACCACTTTGCAGCATCTCGATCGAAGTCGAAACAATGCGGCGGACTAAAGCAAGTCCAAGAAGGGCTTGAGTCCGTGGACTGTATGAATCAATCCATATCACGCCAACGAAGCCAAGAGTGCCAAAGCCACTTGATATACGCTCGAAGGCAGGCATCGATTGCGCAAAACATCGGTACTTTGTTCCTTTGGAGCGTTCCCGTATACTGACCGATAGACAACTGGAATGAGGAGATCCGGGTGGAACAGTCGGAAATCGAACTTGAATACGAACGTCGCTGGAAAGCGATGTCCCCCGCGGAGAAGTTAGCTCGAAGCGCTGCGATGTTCGCTTGGACTCGCCAACAGATGGCCATACGGATTCGAAACACTCAGCCTAGTCTGTCGGACGAAGCGGTGAGGTTGCACGTAGCTTTGCAGCTTTACGAGCGCGATCCCGAAGTGGTCAGACTGATCCAGGAACAGCTTGCCCATGTTTCCGGTTGAAGCATTCGAAAACACGATCGGCAAGTTTGTGGCAATCGCCGAGGCGATCGGTCTTCCTTTTCACATTACCGGCGGCTCAATCAGTTCAGCCTATGGCGAGCCTCGCTTGACGCAAGACATCGATATCGTTGTTTCTCCAGATGTGGCAAGGATTCGCACGGATGACCTGATTGACCAACTGGCCTGCTCCGACTTTCTATTCACTGAGCGGGTTCTACGGCAGGCGGTTCAGACCGGCAATCTGTTCCAGCTATTGGACAAGACGGAAAGCCTGAAACTGGACATCTACCCGAGGGAATTGATACCCGGTGAGTTGCAACGGTCTCAGACCATGGAATTGTTTCCTGGGGTTTTCCTGCCCGTCGTATCGCGCACCGATGCAGCAATCTCGAAACTCATCTGGATCGACAAAGGAAGCCAACGTAGCCGTCGCGACTTTCGCAGCATCTTTCGGAGTGGCTCGGAAACCCAGCAAGCAGACATTCGAGCCCAGGCTGAGAAGATTCGGTTGAGGGAATTGCTCGAAGAGGTACTGAGCGAATCCGACGAAATCCGTTGACTCGATACGCCAGTTTGTTCATCAACCCTGCAATTACTTGAACGGATCTTTATGGCTGAATGACATCGATTGGGAAATGAATCGGATGAGCATTCCAGAGCCGAAGGTCGAGCATCACGAAGGCCGTGGCATTCGTAGCTGCCCGATCTTTCGCGAGCTGCGATCGATCCTCGACGATGCCTTCGAGATCTTCGGCGACAAAAGTGAATACGTGGTCGCCGCTCCAAAGTATCGGGCCGCAGCCCAAGGTAGTAGGCACACTCCGCTGTGCCGTTCTGAAATTAAATCAGTTACCCATCGATCCCTGGCGGACGGCACAGCGGAGTGTGCCTGCTACTATGCGGGCTAGCAGACAGACGGAACTGCAGCGTGAGTTCCCACTGCACGTGGTCTGCTCCTGGCTTGGCAACTCGCCACGGATTGCTCAGCAGAGTTATCTACTGGTTACCGAGGATGATTTTGCTAGGGCGGCTGGCATGGAGAAGGTGATGGTGGAGGGGTGAGTTATTGGTGGTGTGGGGAGGGTGCCCGGAAACGACCATCCTTACCCGATTTATTTGGCCGTTTATTCCATGTGCGAAGAGTGCTCGAATTGAGGCGTTCACATTGGCGGGTGCGCTGAAAGATACGGTTCAATAGACTCCGCGAATTCTGGCCGATGGCAGAAATCCTCAAGCACAACATCAGCGAGTGTTTTTGTATGGAGTTCGCAATTTCGAGTCTCCGCACAATCGAAAGTACCGTTCTCCGCAAACTTATTTGATGGCCAGCCTCCGCCGCAAAGCTGGAAATATCCGCATTTGTCTCTGCACTTGGCGATACCACTTTTAATCTGGCGTCGAATTGCAAGGTAGCGGTCATCCCGAAAAACATCCTCCAATTCTTCGAGATTCTCGACATGGCCAATCACGAACGCGTCCGCCGCATTCTGGATTCCCGTCGCCAATTCAGGTGAAAATGCAATGAGATTGCCGTCAGTACGCACGGTCAACGTCTGAAGCCCCTGACTAACATCCAACATGGGAACGAAATGCGGGACTGCCTTCGTCGCAAGTATTTTTCGCGTCAAGCTATCAAATTCCCGAATATGCACCTCGCCTTTCGCGGTGATCCAACGTTCTAGCATCCGCTTCATGAATCGAGCATATCTGTCTTTTGTACACTGGAATTCATCACTACTCAAAACAGTCGACCTTCCATTCGCAGCTTCAATTTCTTCGATGTTAAACGCGATAGAGCGAAATCCGTTCTCGACGAAAAAATCGAAAATCTCGTCGGGGTAATCAAGCGACCTCTTAGTAATCACGCAAATGGCAGCATAACGCAATCCTGAACGCCTCAAATGATCAAGTCCGTTCATTGCGGACTTAAAGGATCCGTTGCCGTGCCATCCGATTCTGTTTTCATCGTGCAGAAACTCGGGGCCGTCAATGCTTACACCAATTTCAAACTCCCATTCCTTGAACAACTCACACCATTTCTGATTGATCAATGTGGCGTTCGTTTGAATTGAGTGTCCGATTCTTTTCGAATGGATGTTATTGCGGTCGACGATTTTAAGAGCTTCCTTGAAAAAGTTGATACCAGCGGCAAGCGGTTCGCCTGCATGCCACAAAACGGTTAACGACGGAGGCATCAAACTACTTGTGAAGACAAGTCGAGATGCCTTGTCGAGAGTTTCCAATGGCATGCAATCAAACGCGCGACGTGACTTCTCCGGCAAATAGCAATAGGTGCAGTTGAGATTGCACCTTGTGGTTGCCTGCACAACAAACAATGTCATCATAGCGTCAAGACTCCGCGGGTTAGGGTAAAGAAAGTTACTCCTTCTGCTGGATTCTTCTCGCAATTGCCGCCGCCACCTTCTGCAATGCTTCCTGTATTGCAGGGTGATGAATACCCGCGCAATTGCCGCGCAAGTTATTGAAGCTTGACGCCCATTGACCGCCATCCCCAAACGTATCACGCCAAGTTGGTCCATCGTGAAACGAGTCGTGGAATCCGTCTGAATTTCCAGCCAGCGATTTCACGAATGAGATTTCTCCGTCCTTTAAGGAAATCTCGATTTTCTCAAGTGCATCAGACAGTCGAACACCAGAGTTCAGGGTTTTGTCATCGTTCATAAGTGTTTTCTCCATTTAAGGTGGACTGCGGGCTGTAATTCTGGGAATGAATTGTTTTTTGCGGATCAGCCTAAGCCCTGTCGACCGCACAACTGCAGCCTATTACTCAAGGCAACTTTCCACTAAGCCTCAGTTATATCGGATGCCATTGAACGCGCCAACTTTTTGGAACAGGCGATCGCCATCTCCGATCTCGTCTCTCCGTTTCGCATTTCAAAACATCACTCAGGTAGTTCGAATCCTACCACCTCTACTGCAAAACCACCTGTTTTGCCTGGAAAAATGAGGGTTCTGAGGCGACCCTGGCGACTCACTGGACGACTCACCAGGGGGCGAGGCAGCGCACTAGACGACGCAGCATGTGCAAGCATGCACGTGCATGGACGTGCAGGAAAGCCAAAGCAATTGGCCAGAAATGCAAAAAACCCTGGGAAAACCAGGGTTTTGCAGCGGAGAGGACAGGAACCGAACAACCTACAAATCCCCTGGGAAAAACCGGGGTTCTAAAATGAGGCGGCGCAAAATCCGACGCGCGCCGCAAAACACTCCGTGCGCTGCCTGTTGCGTGCGCGCGCTGCGACTCTCTCTTGGACACTAAACCGTTTGCTCGCTCATCCACACATTACAGGGTCATTTACTCGTTAACGAGTAAACGGTTTACTCGCTCATTTACTCGCTCACATCATATTCTCCAGGGATTTACTCGCTCATTTACTCGCTCATCACCAACCGAAGTTGATAACCACCGGTCTTGCTCGGACCGATGAACTCGATGACTCCCGTGCTGCGAAGGATGTCGAGCTCACGCTTTGCAGTCGCTTGGCTGCATCCAAGCGATTCAGCAATCGCAGCTGTTCGAAGTCGTTTGCCACCAGCGAGCAGTTCCAAAATCCGATCGCGGCGACTTTGCCCTTCGTCCTCTACGGTCTGTGTTTTGGACTGGCTGCCGTCTTCAATG
>Ga0172372_10008195_pt1 | contig 13852 bp, 14 predicted proteins | sample LakKiv5m_2_FD_114544 | JGI IMG/M metagenome (GOLD analysis project Ga0172372, IMG submission 114544) | Freshwater microbial communities from Kabuno Bay, South-Kivu, Congo - kab_092012_9.5m | ecosystem: Environmental > Aquatic > Freshwater > Lake | place: Democratic Republic of the Congo...
CGAGAACCTGCTGGTCTCCCAGCCCGACACCGGCGAAATGGCCCTTGAGATCGTTGATCAGCTGGTGCGTTCAGCCGCAGTCGACATCGTGGTGGTTGACTCGGTGGCGGCCCTGACGCCACGGGCCGAGATCGAGGGTGAAATGGGTGACCTGGCGGTGGGCAGCCAGGCTCGCTTGATGACCCAGGCGATGCGCAAGATCACCGGCAACATCGGCAAGTCCGGCTGCACCGTGATCTTCCTGAACCAGCTGCGTCAGAAGATCGGGGTGACCTACGGCAACCCTGAGACCACTACCGGGGGCAACGCGCTCAAGTTCTATGCCTCCGTGCGCCTCGATATCCGTCGCATTCAGACCCTCAAGCGCGGCACCGAGGAATACGGCATCCGTGCCAAGGTCAAAGTGGCCAAGAACAAGGTGGCGCCACCATTTCGTATCGCCGAGTTTGACATCCTGTTCGGTCGGGGCATCAGCACCCTGGGCTGTTTGCTCGATCTGGCTGAGGAGACGGGTGTGGTGACCCGAAAGGGGGCCTGGTACAGCTACGACGGTGACAACATCGGTCAGGGTCGCGACAACACGATCGTCTGGCTCGAGCAGAATCCAGAGCCCAGGGATGTGATCGAGCAGCTCACCCGCCAGAAGCTGACTGAGGGCTCTGAAGTCACGGCCAATTCCATGAAACCACTGGCTGCAGCAGCTAAGGCTGCGGCGGCGGTGCCGCTTGAGGAGTTGCCTCAGGCGAGTTGATCGACGACCGTCGTTTGCCCAGTCTTCCGAGCTGAGGCGGAAGGCTGGGTTAACAGGCTCGGTCCATTGCCATGGACAACGCGCCCGTCTGGGCCAGGTGCGTTGCTTGTTCAGTCGTGGTTGATCAGAACGGCGTCGGGCCTGGCAGGGGAGCTCTGACGCAGGAGCTCGGCGACCCGCTGAAGCTCCTGGATGGCTTCGGCGCCCTCAAATTTCACCAGTTCATGGCCATCACGCGATTCCACCCAGCTGATGCCGAAATCGGAGACTAGGAACCTGACCATGTGATTGGTGCCGGAGGCGGGTTCGAGGCTGGCCACAAACGATGCCCCGTGACCATCGCGGCCATCGCCGCAGACATAGCAGCTGGCGCTGTGACCGGCTGAGGTCAGGCTGGCAGCCAGGGCCTGAAGACTGAGAACAAGGTCTTCGACAACGGAACGGTATTGCTCTGCAAGGCGTCCGAACATGCCTGGGTCCCTTGGGTCAACCCAACTTAAGGCTTTCTTCCGAATTGCGCGAGGGGGCGGATCCCCTCGCGCTTCAGTGCTCAGCCCGGGGCTCAGCCATCGGACAGAGTCCACCAGCCTGCCGCAGGGCCGATGAAACGCACGGTGACCCAGAACAGGACCAGGGCGCCAATGCCGATCCAGGCGCCTCGTGTGGTCAGCGATACAAACCGTTCGCCGGTGCTGCCGCGGTTGCTGCCTGGGTTCCACCACGGGCTGCCGGCCGAATTGGTCGCTTTGGTGGGTTTGGTTTGTCGGGGTGGCAGCCCCTGGTCATGGCGTCGTTTGGCTTCGCCCATGGCGGCTGAGCAAGGAACTCTGCACGGCACGCCACGTTAGTGCGTTCAAGGTGGAAGCAAGCGGCTCAGATGCATCCATGGCTCGAGGGACTGCAGCACCGCCTGGCCCCAGCTGCGGCCCCGCATTCGCCCATCGAGGATGGCCAGACGGGTGCCCGCGCCGCATGCTTGCCTCAGCGGGGCCGCCACCCGTTGCAGCAGCTCCAGGGCATCGGGCAACAGGAGCTCGCGAAACCAGTCGCGGCCCTGGGTCCGCAGCACGGCCACCCGCGCTGCGGTGAGTGGATCTTCGAGGCTGGCGATCGGTAGCAGCCCAATCACGATCTGTTCGGGGTGCGGCAGGCGTTCGTGATGCTCAAGCCACCAGGACCAGCGCGCACAGATCACACCGTTGCTTTCGGGGGTGAGGTTCTCATGCACCACACGGGATCCGAAGTCTGCCGCCAAGGCGCTGGTCAGCTGAAGCCGCAGCTGGGGGTCGTCCACCAGCACCACGCTGAGCCGCTCGCGGCCCAGCATCAGGCGGCGGCACTGGCTGAGCAGATGCTCGGCATAGATCGGGCTGTTGGGCAGGGGTTGGCGTAGCGGCGCATACAAGGGCAGGGGATCGGCCAGCGGAGCTTCCCCCAGCTGCAGGTCAAGATGGGGACGCAATCCCAGGGTCAGCGCCGCCGATGGCATCGCGCCGCCCCCGTGCTGGGCTGCCAGCTGGCCGATGACGAGGGCGCCGCGGTCCTCGACCAGGCCCGCAAGCTGTGCCAAGGGTTCGAGCGGCTGGCACTGCAGACTCCACTGCAACAGCGCGGGGTTGACCTCGGCCCAGCAGCACCAGCCCGCGTCACCGCTGCGCGACAGCCACTGGCCCCAGGGCGGGGGCAGGGGCCCGAGGGCGGCAAGCAGCTGACGCAGTGGGGCCAGTTCGCTTGGATCGAGACCCACCAGGCTGCTGGGGTTGCGTGGTGATGCCAGCACCTTGCGGCTGAGCCGTTCGTGAGACTGCAACAGGCTGCTCTCGGCGCCGGGCAGGGCACGACGCAAGCGGTCCCAGTCTGCCGGCGTGAGCGTCACGGCCAGAGCCTGGCGCAGCCGGGTTTCGAGCTGTTCGGCTTCTGGCAGGACCAGCTGCCGATCGGCCAGGCGCCTTTGGGCCCAGGCCCGGATGAGCTGCCCATGGTTCATCAGCCACAGCACGCCACTGGGGGGTGGCTGGTCGCCTTCGGCGCAGGCCAGAGGCAATCCGGCGCGCTGCAGTCGTGGCAGTTCAACCTGCAGCAACCGCTGGCGCATGCGGTCAGACACCACAAGAACCAGCGACTGCGGGCTCAGGGCCAGCGGCACCAGCAGGCTGATCCACCAGTCGCTCGGCGTGCCCATCGCCAGCCGGATCAGGCTGTGATCGGCTCTGCGCAGGCTGCGCCCCACCAGCCTGCAGAGGCTGAGGTGGTGGGGCCAGACCTCAGCCCCCTCCTGGCGCAGCAGGGCCTTGAGCTGTTGGTGGGCACTGGCTTCCAACATCCGTGAATCGTAGGAAGCTGGGTTGTGATCACTGTTCAGCCCGAGCTGCCCATGGCCATCGACTCTGAACACAGCCGCGCCTGGCGCTCGGCGCCCGTCGGCATCGTGGGTCTGGGGCTGATCGGGGGCTCGATTGCCCTTGATCTCCGGCGTCATGGCCTGCGGGTTCAGGCCCTGGTTCATCGAGCCGAGACGGCTGAGCGGGCCCAGCAGCGGGGGCTTGCCGACCTGGTGAGCACCGATGCGGCGGTGCTCAGCGACTGCGCTCTGGTGGTTCTGGCCCTGCCGCTCGATCGCTTGCTCGAGCCGGACCCTGCACTGGTGGCGGCGATTCCAAAGCAGGCGGTGCTGACCGACGTGGGGTCGGTCAAGCAGTCTGTGCTGGAGGTCTGGCAACGGCTGCACGGGCGGTTTGTGGCGAGTCACCCCATGGCCGGTACGGCCCAGGCCGGGGTCGATGCCGGCGTTGAAGGCCTGTTTTCAGGCCGACCCTGGGTGGCGACGCCCAGCGCACAGACCGAGCTGGGCGCCCTGGCCTGTGTGCAGGATCTGGCCGTGCTGCTGGGGGCCCGTTGGCTCTGCTGCCCGGCGGCTGACCACGATCGGGCTGTCGCGCTGATCTCTCACCTGCCGGTTCTGGTTTCGGCCGCGCTGCTGCAGACAGCCGACCGGGCCGCTGCCATGGCCGATGGCGGTAGCAGCGGCACCCTCGGCAGCCTGGTGCGTGCCCTGGCGTCATCGGGTTTTGCCGACACGACCAGGGTCGGGGGTGGCAACCCCATGCTCGGCACACTCATGGCCCGCAACAACAGAACGGCGGTGCAGCTGGCTCTTGCGGCGTATCGCCAGGCGCTTGGCGCCATGGAGGAGCAGCTCAGCGCCGGTGATTGGGCGGCCCTGGAAGCGGATCTCAGGCAGGCGCAGAGTCTCAGACCCGAGTTTGTTTCGACCGATCGCTCCGCAGGCTGAGACTCTGCCCGCGTCCCTGCAGCAACTGACGGCAGGCCATCAGGGCCGACAGGCTCACCCCGGCGGTGCCTTCACCCGGATAGATCGAATCGCCGCAGAGCCACACACCGGGCAGGGGGGTGCGACTGGCCAGACCAAAGGGCCCGAAGCGGCTCGGATGTTGACCCAGACCACCCACATACCCGAAGGGCCGTCCGCACCAGTGGGCAAAGGCCCGCGGCGTGGCCAGCTCCCCATGCAACCAGGCGTCGGTAGGGATGCCTAGCGCGGCCTCTAGCCCAGCCTGAATGCCATCCATCAGCGTTTGCTTGTGGGCCGCGCGCGTCTGGGCATCGGCCAGCTCGGGGGCGAACCAGGGTCTGGCGGCCGTGAACACACTGGCGATCACCGTGGCCTGGCCCAGGGGCGCGCGGCCATCACCCTCCTGGCTCACCGAGACAAACAGGGATCCGGGATCGTGCCAGTCGCGCTGCAGGTGGCTCGGGCACCGGGGGGGCAGGCAGGCGCGCTCCACGGCGCCGTAAAACACCAGGGCGCCCGAGGGGGAGGGGGTGTCGAGCTGCTGCAGCCGCCGCCGGTAGGGGGCCGGCAGCGCATCGCGCAGCAGTCCGGGCAGGGCCTGGGGGGGAAGCGTCAGCACCACTTCGGTCGCCTCCAGCGCAAAGGGCCGTTGGTCAGCCTTGCGGCCGCTGAGCTGCCAGCCTCTGGCCCTGTGGCGTTGCAACCGCTCCACCCGGTGCCGCAGCAACAGGCTGCCTCCGGCAGCATCCAGGGCTGTTTCCAGCTGGCTGCTGAGCACCTGCATGGACCCGTGCAGATGCCAGAGCCCCAGCGGCTCCTGACCCATGGCCAGCACCGTGGCGCCGTAGAGAGCGGCCGTGCGGTCGGCCGGTTCCTGGGAATAGAGCCGCAGCTGCAGATCCAGAAACCGCCGCAGGCGCCGGTCGCGCGCGCAGCCGCTCCAGCGCTGCAGATCAGTCATTGTGGCCCGGCTCAGCAGGCCGCTGGCCAGATTCGATGGCCCCAGGGCGCCGAGCAGCTGGCCCAGGTCCCAGAGGTTGCGAGGAGGCAACACCGGATCTCGGCCGGCAAAACCCCAGTTGGCCTGGTGCAGAGCCTCGCACCAGGCCCAGAAGCGCCCACTGCCTGGAAACTGATGCTCACGCTCTTGGCGCCAGCGTTGTGGATCACGCCACAACGACACGGGAGCCTGGCCATCGCCCAGATCCACCACACAGGCCGGATCGAGGGGACTGGCCGGAGGCAGGGGCTGGCCTAGATGCTTTAGCAGCCGGTGATGGATGCCGCCGGGCTCCAGGCCGGCTACCTGGGTGGCCCCCACATCGAAGGTATAACCCCGGCGCCGGAAGGTGCCGGCGCAGCCGCCGCTTTGGTGGTGGGACTCGAGCAACACCACCGACAGACCGGCGTCAGCGAGCAGGGCGGCGGCGGTGAGTCCGGCAATGCCGGCACCGACCACCGCCACATCGGCCGTTCTGACTTCTGTTGCCATCATCGCGGCATGCTGGCAGCCAGCAAGGGTGCATCGCGATGCTGGAACCATGGCTGCAGCAGCGCCTGGGGCTCGCTGTGCATCGCCTGGAGCCCGTGGCCGGTGGGTCGATCCACCGCTGCTGGCGTCTGGATCTGATCGATGGCTCGCGCGCCTTTGTGAAGACCAACCGGCACGCTGCCCTCCCGTGGCTGGATGCCGAGGTTGAGGGTCTTGAGGCCCTGGCTGCCGTCGCCCCTGCCACCTTGTCGCTGCCGAAGCCTCTGGCCTGCGAACGGGTCGGCGACCAGGCGGTGCTGTTGCTGAGCTGGCTCGAGTTCAGCGCCAAGGACGATTCTGCCGCCTGGCACCGCTTTGGCCACGACCTGGCCAGCCTGCACAAAGCCAGCGTGGCCGCGGGCGACGGCCAGGGCTGTTTTGGCTGGAGCCGCACCAATGTCATCGGTGCCATGCCCCAGCCCAACGGTTGGTCTTGTGACTGGGCCGGTTTTTTCGTGGAACAGCGGCTCGCCCATCAGCTGCGGCTGGCCTCGGCTTCTGGTCTCGAGTTCAGGGGGGCGGTGCCGTTGCTGGCCAGGGCACGGGCCCTGCTTCAGGGTCACCAACCCGAGCCTGCGTTGGTGCACGGTGATCTTTGGCGGGGCAATGCCGATCTGCTGGTCACAGGGGGAGCCGCCCTGTATGACCCAGCCGTGCATCGCGCCGACCGCGAGGTCGATCTGGCGATGGCCAAGCTGTTCGGAGGCTTTCCGGCCACGTTCTTTGCCGGGTATCACCAGGGCTGGCCACTTCCGCCGGATGCCGACGCAAGGGTGGACCTGTACAACCTCTATCACCTCCTTAACCACGCCAACCTGTTCGGCGGCGGCTACATAAGCCAGGCCCAGCAGGTTATCGATGCTCTGCTGCGCTGAGCAGCTGCCCTGGGCGGTCGACCAGGGATCAACCCAGGTACTCCTTGCGCAGGGCCTGGATACGATTGAGGACAGCAGAACGTTTGTCACTGGTGCTGAGGTTCTGCCAGCTCCACTGGCCAACCACCACGAGGCCCAGCAGTTCGAGCAGTCCGGGGACCACCGGAATCAGATTGATCGTGTCAAGAACACCCTTGATCAGCACCTGGACAACAATGACCGCGATGATCACTCCAGCGGCTTTACCAATCCGGCCCATCTGATTCCAGTCGACGGAATCGAGGGTTTCGTTGATATTGCCCAGAATTTCGCCGTAGCGTTCGCTGAAATGGCCACTGGCTTGGCCAGTTCCGTCATTGCCGTCCTCGGTCGGGGTGTGATGGGTCATGGAGTTCTCCATCTCACTTGCCTGGCCCTCTTCAACAGCGTCGTGGTTGGTGTCGCTCATGGACCGGGAGGGAGGCTTTGTTAGGGATTTCTGGGCAATGTATCGGGGTGACATCCAAACCGCCAGTTCGGTTGACCGTTGATCGGGGAGCGCTGATCGCTCTGGAGCGTGTGTTTGAGGCGGCCAGTCCGGCCGAAGGCTGCGCTCTTCTGCTTGGCAGCACAGGCTGCAGCTGGCATCTGCAGCGCATCTGGCCCACCTTGAACAACTGGCCTGAGCCCACGGAGCGAACCCGTCGATTCAGTCTTGATCCCCGCGAGCAGCTCCTGGCCCAGCGCTGGGCGAGGGACCACGGCCTGAGGGTGCTGGGCAGTGCCCACAGCCATCCCTGTTCGGCTCCGGTGCCATCCAGTCTCGATCAGCAGCTCACGGTGCCCCCGTCCCTGATGCTGATTGCAGGGCGTGAACAGGGGCCTGATCCCAGCCTGGCGCAAGGGGGCTGGAGCTGGGGTTGCTGGTGGTTGCAGGAGCAGGCTGATGGGGCGCCGCTGTTGGCTCCGCTGCTGTTGCCGTGGACAATGGCAGATTGAACGGCCGACCGCTGCGTTGGCTGACCCGCGATCGTCTGATTCCATGCTTCCACCCGACACCAGCGGCGTTGTCCTGAGCCCCGACGAGGTGGCCCGCTTTGCCCGTCACCTAATCCTGCCCGAAGTGGGCATGGAGGGTCAGAAGCGCCTCAAGGCCGCTTCGGTGCTGTGCGTGGGCACCGGTGGTCTGGGTTCACCCCTGCTGCTGTATCTTGCCGCTGCAGGCGTGGGTCGCCTTGGCATTGTCGACTTCGACGTCGTCGATCACAGCAATCTGCAGCGGCAGGTGATCCATGGCACCAGCTGGGTCGGCAAGCCCAAGATCGAATCGGCCAAGGCGCGCATTCTCGAGATCAATCCCCACTGCCAGGTGGATCTCTACGAAACGGCGCTCACGAGCGAGAACGCTCTCGACATCGTGCGCCCCTACGACATTGTCTGCGACGGCACGGACAACTTTCCGACCCGCTACCTGGTCAACGACGCCTGCGTGCTGCTGGGCAAGCCCAACGTCTATGGCTCGATCTTCCGCTTCGAAGGCCAGGCCACGGTGTTCAACCTGGATGCCGAAAGCCCCAACTACCGCGATCTGTTTCCCGAGCCGCCGCCGCCGGGCATGGTGCCCTCCTGCGCCGAGGGCGGCGTGGTGGGCGTCCTGCCCGGGATCATCGGCGTGATTCAGGCCACCGAGGCCGTCAAGATCATCACCGGCATCGGCACCACCCTCAGTGGTCGACTGCTGCTGTTTGATGCCCTCAAGATGGGTTTCCGCGAGCTGAAGCTCAGGCCCAACCCCGAGCGACCGGTGATCGAGAAACTGATCGATTACCAGGAGTTCTGTGGCGTGGGCGGCAGCGCCCCCGGCCAAGAGGAGGCCGGTGCGGTCGAGAGCATCAGCGTGGGTGAGCTGAAGACGCTGCTGGATGGCGACACTACCGGCCTGGTGCTGGTGGATGTGCGAAATCCTCCCGAGGCCGAGATCGCCACCATCCCCGGGGCTGAGCTGATCCCCCTCGATCAGATCGAGAGCGGCACCGCGATCGAGCGGTTGCGCCAGTTGGCAGCCGGCAAGCAACTTTATGTGCACTGCAAGCTGGGCGGCCGCAGTGCCAAGGCCCTGATCGCTCTTAAGCGCCACGGCATCGAGGGCATCAACGTGTCGGGCGGCATCGACGCCTGGAGCCAGGACGTCGATCCCAGCGTGCCCCGCTACTGAGGTTGATGAGATCCATGCCGTGGCTCACGCGTCCCAGGCCCCATCCATCGGAACTGCGTCAGCAGCGTCAGGCGATCCGGCGGCAGCACCAGCTCAGCATCGCTGCCACGGAGCATCAACTGGTGCTGTTTCTGGTCGCCTCTCTGCTGCCGGTGCTCGTGCTGCCCTGGGCTAAGGGTGATGGCACCCTGCTGGAGAGCCTGGTGGTCCCGGTGGTGATGACCCTGCTGGTGGTGCAGTCGATCCGTACCCTGCCGCGGTTTGACAACCGTCCAATCGCTGGACGGGTCACCCAGGTTTTCCAGCTGCTCGGTTTGCTCTCGGCGGCGGGCTGTTGGTTGCTGCTGGTGCCATTTGTGGCGGCGATCCGCCAGTCCCATGTGCTGGTGATGGCCCTTCTGGCTGCGTTTCTGACGTTCTCAGCGGTGCGTTTGGTGCAGATGCTGGCGCGGGTGCCCAGGGTCAACCTGCAGGTGCTGGCAGGGGCGGCCGGTGGCTATGTGCACCTGGGTCTGACCGGTGGGGTGGTCGCCACGGTGATGCAACACCACAACCCCACCTCGTTCAATCTTGGGCACGTGCTCGATCATGAGAGCCTCCTGGAGAGGCTTGTGTATTTTTCGTACATCACCGTATCCACCCTTGGATATGGTGATGTTGTGCCGACCAATGTGTATGGCGAGCGGTTTGTGGTGTTGCTAGGCATCAGCAGCACCATGTATGTTTCGCTGCTTGTCGCCCTGTTGCTCGGTCGCTTTGTTGCACCTCCTGAGCCCGGAACCCTGTCTCCGCAAGAGCTTGAGGATGCTCTGCATGAGGTTCGTTCGCGCCACTGATACGCCTCAGTTGGATTTTCTTCGACTCAAGTTGCTCGTACGATAGTTAGTAATCAACGCCGCGTTTTAGATCTACGCCGCGCTCCGCATAGTGCTTGTGGCACACCATTTCTGAGTGAACACTCGCCAAATCGAAGTAGGCGGGCCGTTGTTTGCAGCGTCCCGTCAGGATCACCTCGGTCTCGGAAGGTTTGCGCAGCAAGGTCTGCACGATCGGCTCGACCGGCAGCAGCTCAAGGTCGACCGTGGGGTTGATCTCATCGAGGATCACCGTCTTGTAAAGACCGCTGGCGATCGCCGCGCGGGCGATCTCCCAGGCCCGTTCGGCCTCCACATAGTCGATGGGCTGCTGTTGGCCCCGCCAGACGATGGCGTCGCGGCCCGAGCGCAGGTGATCCACCAGGTGGGGGTAGCTCTCGCGCAGGGCGGCGATGGCCGCGTCTTCGGTGTAGCCCTTGCCCCCCTTGAGCCACTGAAGGATCAGCACCCGGTGGCTCTTGTCCTGGGAGATGCCCTTGCCGATCGCCTGCAGGGCCTTGCCCAGGGCGCTGGTGCTCTTGCCCTTGCCCTCCCCGGTGTAGATCTCGATGCCATCGAGGCCGCCCTCGCCTTGATGGGCGCGCATCTCGGAGTGCAGGTCGGCGAGTTGAACCAGCTGCAGCGGGGCGCCACGACCAGTGCAGATCACTTCCATGCCCTCAGGCTTGGTGGCCAGGGTGCGGCAGATCTCATCGGTGTCGAGCAGGCCAAGGTCGAGCACCGGATTGAGCTCGTCGAGCACCACTACCGAATAAAGGTCGCTGGCGATCGCCCCCTTGGCGATGTCCCAGCCCCGCTGGGCCTCCTGGCGGTCAAATTTGGTGGCTTCTTCGGCCGTGAAGTAATCGCCGCGCCCGGTGCGTACCTGATCGATCAGGTGGGGGAAGCCCTGCTGCAGGGCTTCGATCGCCGCATCTTCGTCGTAGGTGCGGCCTGGGCCCTTGAGAAAGCGCAGCAGCAGCACGCGGGTGCGTTTCTGCTCGCAGATTCCCAGACCGATGGTGCGCAGGACCACGCCCAGGGCCGCCTGGCTTTTGCCTTTGCCTTCGCCGTCATAGACGTGAAGCTGGCCATGGGCGCGTTCATCGCTGCCAGCGGCTGTGCGGATGCCGATGCCCCGGCCCGTGCCCCGTTGCGGCGTCTGGGTGCTGCTCATGGGCCCGTCGGTTCAGGCCGATGCTATCGGCAGCCTCTGCCAGCGGTGCCTTGCCAGGATTGTCACCGGTCCCGCGTTGGCACTGCCCCCATGCTTCGTCTGCTCGAGAGCCTGCCTTCGCCCCTGGAACGGGCTCTCGAACGTGTGGGTGCAATACTGGCGGCCCAACCCGCCGTGCTGGTGGCCTACTCGGGCGGTGTCGACAGCGCTCTGGTGGCGGCGCTTGCCGTGGAGCATCTGGGGGATGCTTCTGTGGCGATCACCGGGGTGTCGCCTGCGCTGGCGCCGCACCTGCGCAGCGAGGCGATCGAGCAGGCCCGCTGGCTCGGCATTCGCCACCAGGAGGTGGCGACCGCTGAGCTCAACGATCCGGCCTACGCCGCCAACCCGGAGAACCGCTGTTTTGCCTGCAAGCAGGAGCTGCATCGGCTGTTGGCGCCATTGGCGGCTGCAGCCTCAGCGGGGGCAGTGGTCGTCGATGGGGTCAATGCGGATGATCTGGGCGACCATCGACCCGGCATCAGCGCCGCCCGCGCGGCGGGGGTGCGCTCCCCCCTGGCCGAGGCCGGCATCGACAAGGCTGGGGTGCGGCAACTGTCACGGGCCCTGGGGCTGCCCTGGTGGGACAAACCCGCCCAGCCCTGCCTGGCCTCCCGATTTCCCTATGGCGAGCCGATCACCGCCCCACGGCTGGCGCGGGTGGCCCAGGCCGAGGCCTGGCTGCGCCAGCAGGGGTACCGCGATCTGCGGGTGCGCAGCCAGGGCGAGACAGCCCGCATCGAGCTCGCTGCCGCCGAGATGGAACAGTTGCTGCAGGGGCTGCAGCACGAAGGTTTGCGCCAGGAGTTGGTGCAGTCCTTCATCGCCCTTGGTTTCACGGCGGTGAGCTTGGATCTGGAGGGACTGGTGAGCGGCAAGCTCAACCGGGCCCTCGGAACGATCTAGGCCGCCTGCTCAGGCAGCCAGGGCCGGAACCCGTTCGCTGACTGCGATGGCCGTAGGGGTTTCGCGGCGAAAACTGGTCAGCTTGTGATCGCCGGCGTCCAGTTCGTCGATGAGCACCTGACAGGCCCGTTCTGGCATTGTGTGGTCGCCGCAGGTGAACACGTCAACGGCGGCATAGCCCGATTCAGGCCAGGTGTGAATCGAGATGTGGGATTCGGCCAGCAGGGCCAGACTGGTCACCCCCTGGGGTTCGAAGTGATGGGTGACCAGATGAAGCAGGGTGGCGCCAGCACGTTTTGCAGCGCTGGTGATGGCGTTCCTGAGAAAGGCTTCGTCGTCGAGCCGCTCGTGGTTGCAGTCGTAGAGCTCGAGAATGCAGTGCTTGCCCACGGTGTCAGACACGGTGGTCTGGGGGGCTTCCAGGGTGGTCGAGATGTTGCTGGAGAGGTCGCCGGCCACCCATCCGGGGTTGGGATGAAGGCTGGAGAGGGTCTGGGTCATCAGGATGTGATGCACACAAGCCTTCCACCATAGAGGCTTGTTCACGCCTGTGTTGCAGTCTGCTGAACGCGTTGGCTCAGTCGCTCGGGCTCAGTCGTCGCCGGCATCCTGCCGCCGCAGCGTCCCGGCTTGCATCCTCACCACCTGGCTGGACTGGCACCAGCCACCACTGAAGGCCTGGAGATGGGTGGCGCTCACCAGGCACTGGTGCCCATCGCCGACGGCTTCGAGCAGCAGCTGCTGGCGGCCGGGGTCGAGCTCAGCGAGCACGTCGTCGAGCAGCAGCAGCGGTGGTTCACCCACCACCTGGTGCACCAGTTCCAGTTCGGCCAGCTTTAGGGCCAGCACCAGGGTGCGTTGCTGGCCAGCCGAGCCGTAGCGGCGCGCCGCATCGCCCTGGAGCTGCAGGGTGATTTCATCGCGGTGGGGGCCGACTGTGCACTGGCCCAGCCGCAGCTCGTTGGGCCGCTGGGCGCGCAGCTGGTCGGCCAGGGTCTCGCACCAGGCGGCTTCGCTGTCGTCGCCACCTGCCGCGGGGGGCATGCTGCCGCTGCGGTACTGGAGTTCCAGCCGTTCTCGTCCGCCGCTGAGGCGATCGTGCCAGTTGCTGGCCAGGGGAGTCAGACGGTGCAGCGCCCGCTGGCGGCGTCGGTGCAGTCGGGTCCCCACCAGGGCCATCTGAACGTCAAAGGCATCCAGCAGAGCGCTGCTGCCGGCAGGGTTGTGAGGCGGCTGCCGCAGCAGTTGGCTGCGTTGGCGCAGCAAGCGTCCGTAGCGGCTCAGCAGCTCGCTGTAGAGGGGTTCAAGCTGCAGCACCACCCGGTCGAGCCAGTGGCGCCGCAGGGCCGGTTCACCGCGGACCAGGTCCAGATCCAGAGCGCTGAATCCCACGCAGCGCAGGTTGCCCTGCAGGTCCTGCTGGCGCTCCAGCACCTTGCCGTTGCGCAGGGCCTGGCGGCCACCGCTGCGGCGCAGCTCGAGCACCAGGTTGTCGCCGTAGGCGGTGGTGCCGCTGAGCCTGGCCGAGTCCTGTCGGTGCTGGATGAGCTCGCGGTCGTGACTGGCGCGGTGGGAGCGCAGGCTGCCAAGCAGCTCCACCGCCTCGAGCAGGTTCGATTTGCCCTCGCCGTTGCGTCCCAGCACCAGCAGGCGGGGCGCTTCGATCGCCAGATCCAGCTGGCAGATGTTGCGAAAGCGCAGCAGCTCCAGGCGTTGCAGCCGAATCGCCCCAATGCGGTGAGCGGTTAAGGTAGGCCCAGCCGGCAACGGCGATGGGCATGTAGCTCAGTTGGATAGAGCATCAGATTCCGGTTCTGAGTGTCGGGGGTTCGAGTCCCTCCATGCTCGTAATTCGCTTCTTCCGCCGGAACGGGGAAGCAACATGCGCGGTCAGGCTTCCTGATCGCACAAGCCGACGCGCCTGGCCCGTTTCAGTGCCGTGCCAACTCAGCCAAGTGCGAACTCAGTGCAGTGCCAAACCCATGGCCCGGATCCCGCCTGGGTCCAGCACGAATCCATGGTGTTTGAGCGCCTGCAGTGCAGCCGGGGGAGCCGCCAGAGAGATGCTGCAGCCGCCCAGTTCGCGTTTGAGCTTGCCCAGTGCTGCCGTGACCAGGGCGAGATAGATCTCGGCCTGGGTGGCGTCGCTGCTGTCGGCGCTGAGGTCCCAGAGATTGGCATTGAGGGCCATGTCACTGGTGATTCGCACGAA
>Ga0172372_10008196_pt1 | contig 13851 bp, 15 predicted proteins | sample LakKiv5m_2_FD_114544 | JGI IMG/M metagenome (GOLD analysis project Ga0172372, IMG submission 114544) | Freshwater microbial communities from Kabuno Bay, South-Kivu, Congo - kab_092012_9.5m | ecosystem: Environmental > Aquatic > Freshwater > Lake | place: Democratic Republic of the Congo...
CGCTTCCTCGAAGTCCCGGCGGATGAGTGTGCGGACTTTCTGCGCGCGCAGGTAGTAGGCGTCGTAGTAACCGCTGCTCAGCACGTAAGTGCCAAGAATGATGCGGCGCTTCACTTCTTTGCCGAATCCCTCGCCGCGCGTGCGCCCGTAGTGGTCGGCCAGATCCCGCGGCGCCTCGGCGCGCCGGCCGTAACGCACGCCGTCGAAACGGGCGAGATTGGCCGAGGCCTCGGCCGTGGCGATGATGTAGTAGTCGGCCACGGCATATTTGGTGTGGGGCAGCGAGACCTCGACAATTTCCGCCCCGAGGCCGCGGTAAACCTCGATGGCCTCGCGCACGCGGGCCTCGACCTGCGGGTCCATGCCTTCCACAAAGTATTCCCGCGGCACGCCGAGCTTCAGTCCTTCGACACCGTCGTTGAGTTGCGCCGTGTAATCGGGCACCGGCACGTCCAGCGACGTCGAGTCCAGCGGGTCGTGCCCCGCGATGGCCTGCAACACGAGCGCGGCATCCTCGACCGTGTGGGTGAACGGTCCGATCTGGTCAAGCGACGAGGCGAAAGCCACCAGGCCGTAACGCGAAACGCGGCCGTAGCTGGGCTTGAGCCCGACGCAACCGCAGAGCGCGGCGGGCTGACGGATGGAGCCGCCGGTGTCGGAGCCGAGCGAAGCCAGCGCCTCGTTCGCGCCGACAACCGCCGCCGATCCGCCGCTCGATCCGCCGGGGATGCGTTCGGGGTCGTGCGGGTTGCGGGTGATCTGCAGGGCGGAATTTTCCGTCGACGAACCCATGGCGAACTCGTCCATGTTGGTCCGCCCGAAAGGAATCGCCCCCGCGGCGCGCAGCTTGGTGATGACCGTGGCATCGTAGGGTGCGATGTAGCCCTGCAGGATTTTCGAGGAGCAGGTGCACGGCTCGCCCTGCACGTTGATCACGTCCTTGATGGCGACCGGAATGCCGCCGAGCGGCAGGGACGGGTCGGCCTTCTCCGCCGCCGCGCGGGCGCGCTCGTAGTCGCGCGAGAGATAGCCGCCGACCTGCGGGTCGATTTGCCCGATGGCCGCGTTGACCGCGTCGACGAGCTGGACGGGAGAAAGCTCGCCGGCCTGCATCAGGCGACGCGCCTTGGCAATGGTGAGGCCCGCGAGATCCATCAGCCTTCCACTACTTTGGGCACGATGAAGAGCCCGCTGCCGGAGTGCGGGGCGTTGGCCGTGGCCACCTCCTGCGTGAAGCCCTCGCGCGGGGTGTCCGCGCGGAACACGTTGTAGACGGCCGATGCGTGGGCCGTGGGCTCGATGCCGTCGACGTCCACCTCGTTGAGTTGCCCGATGTAGGACAGCACATGGTCGAGTTGCGGTTGCAATTCGGCGATTTCCGCGTCGGTCAAACGCAAGCGGACCAAGTCGGCGACGTAGCGGACATCAAGATGCGGGGCGCTCATGCGGAAACGTCACTGGTTAATGCCGCGGGCGGACGATGTCGAAACGTTTCAGTCGCCGAGGCGCAGCAGCACCTTGCCGGCGACGCCGGACGCCGATGCGGCCACCGCCTGCTTGACCTCGGCCAACGGGAACTCGGCCGCCACCCGCGGTGCGAAAGCGCCCGCGGCGGCCAGGCGGAAAACCGCCCCGTAAACATCCGCCCGCTCCGCGCCGCCGGCCTCGCGCCACCAGCGCGTCAGCCAGAACCCGCGGAAATCCAAGTCGCGGAAAATGAGAAAACCATTGGGAACCTTCAAGGCCTCCCGACTCATGGCACCGAAGGTGACCAACGGCGCGCCGTCGGACAGCAGCCCGGCCAGACGCGTGGCCGCCGCGCCACCCACGGCGTTCAGACCGAGCCGCGGACGCGCGCCGCACAGCAGCGCTCGCGCCTGCTCCGCGAGTTCCGGACCATCGACCGCCACGGCATCCGCACCGAGCGCCTGCAATTCCGGGGCCGCTTCCGCGCGGCGGACCACGTTGAGCGTTTTCCATCCCTCGGCCTTCGCGATCTCGATCACCGCGCGCCCCACGCCGGACGTCGCCGCGTTCTGGACGACCCACGCACCACGGTCCAGGTCGGCGAAGCGGTGCAGCATCAGCCAAGCGGTCGGCGGATTGACGCGCAGCATGCAAGCCCGACGGTCGTCGAGGCCGGGCGGGACGGCGATCAAGTCGGCGACGGGCCAGTTGCCCCGGCTGCGCCATGCCTCGCGGCCGACGAGCACGTTCCGGCCGACCAACTCCGCCCCGACTCCCTCACCGACCGCCGTCACTTCCCCGAGCCCTTCGTTGCCGGGCGTGTCGGGCAAAGGCCGGGCCTCGCCGTATTTGCCCTCGAGCATGTTGAGGTCGGACGGATTGACCGGCGTACAAATCATGCGGACCCGCGCTTCGCCCGGTCCGGGCGGCGGCAGAACCACCTCCTCGCACCCGACAACCTCCGCAGGGACCCCGGTCTGGGCGTAGCGGGCGGCAAGGATTCGTTCCATCAAGCAAACATGACACCACGGCACCGCGGGGGCCAGCTTCGCGCGCTTGCCCGTGGCCGCGGCGCGCCGCACACTCCGCGCCATGCTCGTTTCTTACGATCCTCCGTTCATGTTCGTGCATATCGACAAAGCGGCGGGATCCAATATCCAGCACGCCCTCCGGCCCCACATGAAAGTGACCGGACGCAGCAAACTGCGCCGCTTGCCCGGTCTGCTCGGACCGCTGAACCGCGTCGGCGGACTTTACCGCCAACTGGAGTTTTCCGAACACGCCCCCGCGGAAAAGGTGCAGCGCTGCCTGCCGCCCGAAGTTTACGCCGGGCTTTGCAAATTCGCCTTCGTGCGCAATCCGTGGGACCGGCTCGTCTCCCGCCATGCCTATCTGTTGCGCAAGACCGAGCACGGCCGCAGCCGCGAAGTGAACGAACTCGGCGGATTCGACGCCTACCTCCGCTGGGAACTGGCCCGCACCGGCAAAAGAGGCGGCATGCGCCACCAGGCGGACTACGTCCTCGGCCCCGAGGGGAACCTGATCGTCGATTTCATCGGTTACTATGAGAGATTGGAGGACGACTTCGGCGAAATCTGCCGCCGCATCGGCGTTCCCGCCTCGCTCCCGCCGCCCAAAGCCCGGGCCCCCCGGCAGGATTACCGCTCGCTCTACACGGATGAAACCCGCGAATTGGTCGCGCGGGCCTACGCGCGCGACGTTGAGCTCTTCGGGTACAGTTTCGACGACCCCGCGGCCGGCCTCAATCGGGACTTGCCTTCCCTCGTTTCCTAAGAGATCCTGTCCGAACGCTGCGATCGGCCCCGACAGGGATCGCCGACCCCGCCGCGGAAACCGAAACCGGAACCGAGGTATCCAAAAAACAAGCTCCCGCGCCGCCGGCGCGGGCCCATCATCATGACGCAAGTCCAAGAACTGACCGCCAAGGCGACCAAGCAATTCAAAGAAGGAAGCATCGTCAAAGGCCGCATCCTGGAAGTCCGCCCCCGCGAATTTCTCGTCGACATCGGCTACAAGTCCGAAGGCACCATCCCCGCCACCGAATTCGACGACCCGTCCGAAGTCTCCGTCGGCGACGAAGTGGAAGTCCTGCTCGTCCGCCTCGAAAACGACGAAGGCATGGTCATCCTCTCCAAGGAGAAAGCCGCCTACCGCCAGAACTGGGACAAAATCAGCGGTGTTTTCGAGAAGGAAGGTATCATCAAGGGCCGCGTCAAAGCCGTCGTCAAAGGCGGCCTCCTGGTCAACATCGGCGTCGAGGCGTTCCTGCCCTCTTCGCAAATCGACATCATCCCGCCGAAAGACCTCAACCAGTTCGTCGGCAACACTTACGATTTCAAGATCGTCAAACTCAACGACGACCGCCGCAATGTTGTCCTCAGCCGCCGCGAACTCATCGAGCAGGAACGCAGCGAGAAGCGCCAGGAATTCATGGCCAACACGCAGGTCGGCTCGGTCGTCACCGGCACGGTGAAGAACCTCACCGACTTCGGCGCGTTCATCGACCTCGGCGGCATGGACGGACTGCTCCACATCACCGACATGACGTGGGGCCGCCTCACCCACCCGAGTGAACTCCTCAAAGTCGGCCAGGAAATCCAGCTGCAGGTCCTCGAGATCAACAAGGACAAGGAGCGCGTCTCCCTCGGGCTCAAACAGACCACCGACAACCCGTGGGACAAGATCGAGGAGCGCTTCCCGACCGGCACCAAGGTCAAAGGCAAGATCACCAACCTGGTTCCCTACGGTGCGTTTGTCGAAATCGAACCCGGCGTCGAAGGCCTCATCCACGTCTCCGAGTTGTCCTGGACCAAGCGCATCACGCGCCCGTCCGACGTCCTCACCGCCGGACAGGAAGTCGAGGCCGTCGTGCTCGGCGTCAACAAGGACGAGCAGAAAATCTCCCTCGGCGTCCGCCAGCTCGAACCCAACCCGTGGGACGAGATCGAGCAGCGCTACATCATCGGCAAGCAAGTCAAAGGCACCGTGCGCAACATGACCGCCTACGGCGCGTTCGTCGAACTCGAGGAAGGCATCGACGGCATGGTCCACGTGTCCGACCTCAGCTGGACCCGCAAGATCAACCACCCGAGCGAAGTCCTCAAAAAGGGCGACCAGATCGACGCGGTGGTCATCGATATCGACAAAGCCAACCAGCGCATCGCCCTAGGCGTCAAACAGCTCGACGAGGATCCGTGGAAGGAAATCGACCGTCTTTACAAGATCGGCGATCTCGTCAAAGGCAAAGTCACCAAACTCGCCAACTTCGGCGCGTTCGTCTCGCTCGAGCACGACATCGACGGCCTCGTCCACATCTCGCAGCTCAGCGAGGAGCACGTGGCCAAGGTCAAAGACGTCATCAAAGTCGGTGACGACGTGGAAGCCCGCGTCATCAAAGTCGACAAAGTCGAGCGCCGCATCGGTCTTTCCATCAAGGCCGCCCACTACAGCGAGGAAGCGCTCCGCAAGGAGTCCGAAGCCATGGAGAGCACGATGCGCTCCGGCGAGGAAATGGTCGGACTGGCCAAGGCCTTCGAAGCCGCCGAGCTCGAGGAATACCGCCCGGGCGAAAGCAAAAAGAAATAAGCCTCATCGCGCGGACGGCGTTGACAAGCGACGCCGTCCGCGCAACTTTTCCGGGTCATGGAAATCACCGCCTACCTCAAAACCACCTGTGGCTGGAGCAACGGCGTCCGCGCCATCCTGGCCAAATACGATCTTCCCTACGAGGAGAAGGACATCCTCAAGAATCCCGAGTTCCGCGCCGAGATGGAACAGCGCAGCGGACAGCGCCTGTCCCCCTGCGTGGTGGTCGACGGCCATATGCTCCCCGACATCAGCGGCGAAGAGCTGGAGAACTGGCTCGTAGCCAACGACCTCGTCTCGCGCAGCGACGCCCCGGTCGAAGTCCCGATCAATTCGTCCTGCCAGAACAAGAAGCAGCACGTAGCCTAATCGGGAGTCATTTTGCCAAAACCCCGCGGTTCGCTCCGCGGGGTTTTTTATTCCCCCAATCCGCGAGCCTCGGCCATCACACTATCTTCGTCGGCGCTGAAAAGAATCCTCATCGGCGCGCAGCAAACCTCGCAGTCGTAATCCCACTCACAGGGAACCTCCGCCACATCCGGCGCCGGCACCGCGAACATCTCGTGGCACGTCGGACAAACCACTTCCGCAAAATCCGTCACGGCTTTTGTCCGAACAACGTCTCGTAAAACAGCGGATACACCGCCGTGTTGTCGAACGATCCGCGCACTTTGTCCGCATTGAGCCCCGCGGCCCGCGCCACAATCCCGCCGCTGGCATCCATTTTGGTCCCCCACACCACGACGAATTCATGCGTCCGTCCCGCGCGGTCCGGCGCGCTGACAAAAGGCTTGGCCACCCCGCCCGATTCGGTGCGCTCCGCGCCGTCGACCGGTGCACCATTGTAGTCGCGCCCGGTTTCGAGCAGCGTTTTCTCGTATTTCGCCCCGCGCAATCCCACCACATCGGGTCCCCCCGCCTCGCTGTCGGCACAGGTGAGCAGCAGGGTGTGCGGATGTTTCGCCACGTAGTCGAGCGCCACCCCGAGACCTTCATCCGCCCGCCGCAAAGCCTCCAGCGTGCCGGTCGCATTATTGCAGTTGCCGAAGTTGTCCGTCCCCTCTTCTTCGACCACGAGCAGGAATTGCTTTCCGCCCAGCAACCGCAGGGCCGTCGCGGTCATTTCCGCCAGCGTCGGAGCCGCCGGGTCGTAGGGCGGCAAGTCCTGCTCCGCGAGCATCTCCTCAGGCTCGGCATTGAACGTGTCCCCGCGCGCGAACAGTCCGAGCACCTTGCCCGCATCATCGGGCAAGGCCAGCATCTCCTCGCGTGTGTAAACGACGCGGTAGCCCGCCGCCCCGGCTTCCTCGATAAGGTTGCGTCCATCCTTGCGCTCCCCGCGGCCGTGGCGCCCGTCCATGTCCTGCGGCAAGAACCACTTCTCCCCGCCGCTGAACAGCACGTCGGTGCCCGAAGCCAGCAATTGCGCGGCGATCTCCTCGCCGGCATCCCGGTCGGCGACGCTGGTCACGTGGACCGCCGTGCCCGGTTCGGCGGCATTGCCGCTGTTGACCAGTCCCGTCGCCAAGCCGCGTGCCTTGGCCTCCTGCATGATGCCGCGGCGTTGACCGGACGGAGCCAGCGGCGGCTGCCCCTGCGCATCGGTCCCGTAGGCCGCGTGCGGCGCCTTGACCCCGTAGGCGTGCATGGTCGCCCCTGCATTCGATGACGGGGTCAGAACATCCTCTGCATGCCCGCGGTAGACCGCCACCTGCGGCAACCGGTCCCAATTGATGTCTCTATCCGGCCCCGCGAGCAGAAACCGCGCCATCTGCCAATGCGCGATCCCCGTCCCGTCCACATGGTAGAAAATCACGCTGCCCGTCTTGGCTTCCGGTTCGGCCGGCTTCCTCGCATCGCACGCCGCGACACAGCAGGCCGCGGCCGCCACGCCGACCACTCGCCACACGTCACAAGTCACTCTTCACTTCCTCCCGTCACTCCCCTATGTCCTCGTTCCACAGCTCCGGTTCCGCCGCGATGAAATCCTCCATCAGCTTGATGCAATCGGCGTCTTGGCGGATCTCAACGTCCACGCCCTGCGATCGGACATACTCCTCCGGCCCTTGGAAGGTTTTGTTCTCGCCGATGATCACCTTCGGAATTCCGTAGAGCAGAATGGCCCCGCTGCACATCGGACAGGGTGAGAGCGTCGAGTAGATGATGCAACGGCGGTAAACCGACGCCGGCAAACGCCCGGCATTTTCCAGGCAGTTCATTTCCGCATGATGAATGACGCTGCCCTCCTGCACGCGGCGGTTATGGCCGCGGCCGATGATTTTGCCGTCGAGCACGAGCACGGAACCGATGGGAATCCCGCCCTCGGCGCGCCCCTGACGCGCTTCCTCGATGGCGGCCTGCATGAACGGGTCGGGGGAAGACATGACTCCAACCTAAAGAGACACCCCCGCGGCCCGCAACCCTCGAATCGTCGCAGGCTCGACAGCCGCCCCGCCGCCCGCTGTCATTCCGCTCCATGAAAAGCATGACCGGCTTCGGACGCGGCGAGTGCGTCAGCGGCGGCGCACGGTATTCCGTGGAGATTTCCACGGTCAACCGCCGCAACGCCGAGCTGGTCTTCAACCTCCCGCGGGAACTTGCGCCGCTGGAAAATCTTTTGCGCGAAATCATCGCGCCCGCCGTGGCCCGCGGACGCGCCACGGTGAACGCTTCGGTCGCCGCGGGAGCAACCGCGCGTCCGTTGCTCGACACCTCTCTGTTCCGCCGCCTGCATCGCGACCTGCTCGCCGTGCAACGCGATCTGAAAATTTCCGGAACCCCCGCGCTTTCCGACCTCTTGCGCCTGTACGCCGCAACCGCGCGGGAAACCTCGGGCGCCGTCGCTCCCGATACCGCGGCACTGACCAGAGCCGCACGTCAAGCCGTGGGCGCGCTTGAAAAGATGCGAGCCCGGGAAGGAGCCCACCTCGCGCGTGAATTGTCGCGTCTGCTCGGACACTTCGCCAAATCCATCGCGGCAATCCGCAAACTCGCCCCCGGCGTGACCGCCCGCCACCGCGACGCCATGCGCGCCCGCCTCGCCGCGCTCGATCCCGCCTTCGCCGCCGATGACGAACGCCTGGCCCGCGAACTCGCCCTGTTCGCCGACCGCTCGGACATCACCGAGGAACTCAGCCGCCTCGAGAGCCACCTCACCCAGTTCCGCGCCGGCCTCGCCGCCAAGGAGGCCAACGGCCGTGCCCTCGACTTTCTCGCCCAGGAAATGTTCCGCGAGTGCAACACCATCGGGTCCAAAGCCAACTCGGCCGACGTCACCCGCCACGTCGTCGACGCCAAAACGGAACTGGAGCGCCTCCGCGAGCAAGTGCAGAATGTCGAATAGTCGATGAAACGCCTCGGCATCCTCTTTGTCATCTCCGCCCCTTCCGGTGCGGGCAAATCGACCATTTGCAGTTCGCTGCGGCAGACCCCGGACACCGTTTACGCCGTTTCCTGCACGACCCGCGCCCCGCGGGCCGGCGAAATCGACGGCGAGGATTACCATTTCATGGACACCGCGGACTTCGAACGCCGCATCGCCGCCGGCGACTTCCTCGAATACGCGCGGGTGCACGACCATTACTACGGCACCATCCGCCAGACCATCGTCGACCACCTGCGCGAGGGGATCGATGTCCTCGTCGATATCGACGTGCAGGGCGCCTCAACCATCCGCCAAAGCACCGATCCGTTCATTCGCGACTCGCTCGTCGACATCTTCATCATGCCCCCGAGTCTGGAGGAACTCCGGCACCGCCTGCAGAAACGCGGCACGGAAACCCCGGAGCAGATCGAATTCCGCCTGGCCAACGCCGCCGCCGAAATGAAGTGCTGGCGGGAATACCGCTACACCATCATCAGCGGTTCGATGGAGGAGGATCTGACCAAATTCCGCGCCATCACCCGCGCCGAGCGCTACCTCAGCCGGCGCATCATCTCGCTGGAGAGCTGACATGGAGACCAGGAAAACCGTCGTCCTCGGCGTCACCGGCTCCATCGCCGCCTACAAAGCCGCCGACCTCGCCAGCCTGCTGGTCAAACAAGGCCGCGATGTGCGCGTCATCCTCACCGCGTCGGCGCAACGTTTCATCACCCCGCTGACCCTGCAGACGTTGAGCAAAAATCCGGTCATGACCGATGTCTTCGACGAGCAGCACGGCTGGTGTCCGGGCCACATCGAGCTGGCCGACCGCGCCGATCTGCTCCTCGTCGCGCCCGCCTCCGCCGCCGCCCTCGCCCGCCTCGCATGCGGCCTCGCCGACGATGCGCTCACCTGCGTGGCGCTCGCAACACGCGCGCCGCTCGTCATTGCTCCGGCCATGAACGGCAAGATGTGGTCGCATCCCGCCACGGTGCAAAACACCGGTGTGTTGCGCGCGCGCGGCGCGATGTTCATCGGACCCGACGAAGGTCTCCTCGCCTGCGGCTACGAAGGTGCGGGACGTCTTTGGCCGGTGGAAAAAATCGCGGATGAAATCGCCGCGTTGCTCGTGCGTCGCTGAATTTTTCGCGCGCGACATCGCGCGCGTGTGTCGCGAACGCGGAATATGCGCGGAAAATTTTTTGAAAAAAGTTCAAAAAAACCGTTGACGATCATGCGAGACGGTTCTACGAACACACTCGTGAGTTGCCAAACAAGCACACTCCAAACCCGCCACTGCGGATTGAAAGGGGGGATTTTGGATGCCCGCTAAAAAGAAAAAAGCCGCCAAGAAAAAAGTCGCGAAGCGCAAGCCCGCCAAGAAAAAGGCCGCTAAGAAAAAAGCCGCGAAAAAACGCCGTCGCTAAACCTTAGTGGTTTCAACGAAGTTGCACGGGAGGGGATTTCGATCCCCTCCCGATTTTTTTGTCCGCCGCGCGCGCGGCATCTGCTAACACAACACGTCACATGTCCGAGTTTCTCACCACGGCCGTCGACGCCGCACTCCTGGCCGGCAAACTCCTGCGCGAAAATTTCGGGAAACCGCTCGAGGTCGATGCCATGCAGGCGCACGACATCAAGCTCGAACTCGACCGCCGCACGCAGAGACTCATCGAGAACCACATCCTGGCCCGCCACCCGGACCACGCCATCCTCGGCGAGGAAGGCATCAGAGGCGGCACAGGGGATTGCGAGTGGATTATCGACCCGTTGGACGGCACGGTGAACTACTTCTACGGCATCCCCCATTTCGCCACGACCATCGCCGTCCGCCGCAACAACACCCTTCTCGCCGGGGTCGTCCACGATCCGATGCGCGACGAAACCTGGACCGTCGAAGCCGGCGGACCCGCCCTGCTCAACGGACAGCCGATCAAAGTCAGCACACGCACCGATCTCCCAGACTGCATCATCTCGATGGGCGTCTCCAAAACCGTCGACACCATCAACAGCACGCTGCCCGCCTTCAACCACGCGATCCGCCAAGTCAAAAAAATGCGCATGCTCGGCAGCGCCGCCCTCGACATCGCCTATGTCGCCACCGGCCGCCTCGACGCCTACATCGAGGGCACCATCAGTCTCTGGGATGTCGCCGCCGGACTCCTCCTTGTCCCCGCCGCCGGCGGCGTGATCGACATGCAGCCGCACGAAGACAACCCCAACAAATTCCGCATCATGGCCACCAGCGGCCACGCCGATTTCCAGTCTCTGCTGCCCCACTGACCAAAGACTGAACACTGAAAACTGAAAACTTTCCAATGACCACCACCGGCCTCGGCTACGACATCCACCGCTTCGCGGCCGGCCGGCCGCTCATCCTCGGCGGCGTCGAGATCCCGCACGATCGCGGACTCGAGGGTCATTCCGATGCCGACGTCTTGAGCCACGCCATCGCCGACGCCGTCCTCGGCGCCATCGGTGAGCAGGACATCGGCCACCACTTTCCCAATACCGATCCGAGTATCCGCGGTATCAGCAGTCTTGAAATTCTCGAAAAGGCCGCCAACCTCGCCCGCGCTCGCGGCGCACACCTCAACAGCATCGACGCCACGGTGATTGCCGAGGCCCCCAAGATCGCCCCCCACGTTTTCTCCATGCGCGAACGCATTGCCGCCGCCCTCGGTCTGCCCGCCGCCCGGGTCGCCGTCAAAGCCACCACCAACGAAGGCCTCGGCGCCATCGGCCGCGGCGAAGGCATCGCGGCCATGGCCGTGGCCTCGGCGGAACTGCCCTGACATGGCCCTGCAGTTCCAAAACACCCTGACACGCTCGGTCGAGCCTTTCGTGCCGATCGATCCGGCGGGCAAAACGGTCAAGCTCTACACCTGCGGACCCACTGTCTACAACCACGCCCACATCGGCAACTTCCGCGCCTATCTCTTCGAGGATCTCCTCCAACGCCACCTTGAATACCGAGGATTCGCGGTCGAACGCGTCATGAACCTGACCGACGTGGACGACAAAACCATCCGCGGCGCCCGCGAGAAAGGCGTTCCCCTCGCCCGGTTCACCAAGCCCTTCAAAGACGCCTTCTTTGAAGATCTCCAATCGCTGCGCATCAAACTGGCCGACAGTTTCCCTGCGGCCACCGAACCCGAGCACATCGCACGCATGATCGCCATGATCGAGAAGCTCGTCGCCGCCGGCCACGCCTACCAGGCGGACGACAAATCGGTCTATTTCCGCATCGGCAGCTTTCCGAACTACGGTCGCCTCGCCCATCTCAACCTCGAGGAGTTGCGCCCGTCGGGCCGGGTCAGCTCGGACGAATACGAGAAGGAAAACATCGGCGACTTCGCCTTGTGGAAAGCGCACGACGCGGACGACGGCGACGTGAAATGGGACAGTCCGTGGGGCCCAGGCCGTCCGGGCTGGCACATCGAATGCAGCGCCATGGCCACCGGCCTGCTCGGTGACCGGCTCGATATCCACTGCGGCGGAGTCGACAACATCTTCCCCCACCACGAGGCCGAGATCGCCCAAACCGAATGCTGCACGGGCAAAAAGTTCGTCAACCTGTGGATGCATTGCGCTCACCTCATGGTCGACGGACGCAAGATGGCCAAGTCGTTCGGCAACTTCTACACCCTGCGTGATCTGCTCGGCAAAGGTTGGAGCGGACGCGAGGTGCGCTACGTCCTCCTTTCCGCCCACTACCGCCTCCCGCTTAACTTCACCTTCGAAGGCCTGGCCGGCGCCCGCAGCGCCCTGCAGCGTCTCGACGAATGGCAACAACGACTAGCCGGACTGGCTGTCACCGCGAAGAAAAGCGAACCCCATCCCGCCGCGGCCGAAGACAAGTTCGCCGCCGCCCTCGACGACGATCTCAACATCTCCGCGGCCCTTGGCGCACTGTTCGACTTGGTTCGCGACACCAACCGCGCCATGGACGAAGGACAGATCTCCCCCGAGCAGGCCCGCGGATTGCTCGACTACTGGGAGCGCCTCAACTCGGTCCTCCGCCTCGAACCCGAAACGGCCGCCATTCCGCCCGAAGTCGCCTCCCTTCTCGACGAACGCACGGCCGCCCGCGCCGCCGGAAACTGGGCCCGGAGCGATGCCCTGCGGGATGAGTTGCTCAAACACGGCTGGGCGGTCAAAGATACCAAAGAAGGCACCAAACTCACCCGCACCGGAGCATGACCCTTCTGGAATCTTAAATTTCAAATCTGAAATTCTCCGCTTCCCCAATGATCTACGCCCCCGCCGACTACCTCGACCTCGAACACACCGACCACCGGTCGCTGTTCGAGAAGGTCGCCAATGTCTGGGAAGCCCTGCCCCTCGTCGCTTCTTACCTCCAATTCCGCCTCAAGCCCGCCATCCACGGCAAACAAATCGGACGCCCCTTTATCAGCAACGCCGTTTACATCGGCCACGGCACCACCATCGAACAAGGCGCCATGATCAAAGGCCCCGCCTGGATCGGCGACCGCTGCCAGATCCGGGCCGGTTGCTACATCCGGGAAAATGTCGTCGTGGGCAACGACGCCGTCCTTGGTAATTCCTGCGAATTCAAAAACTGCATCGTCTTCGACGGCGCGCAGGTCCCGCATTTCAATTACGTCGGCGACTCCATCCTCGGCCACCAAGCCCACCTTGGCGCCGGCGCGATCCTTTCCAACGTCCGTCTCGACCGCGGGGAAATCATCGTCCGCGGCCCGGACGCAGCCGTCCCCACCGGACTGAAAAAGTTCGGGGCCATCGTCGGTGACCGGGCCGAGGTCGGATGCAACTCCGTCCTGAGCCCCGGTTCCCTGCTCGGACGCGAAGCCGTTGTCCATCCCTGCGTCCACTGGAAAGGCGTCCTCCCCGCCGCCACCATGGTCAAACTGCGGCAACAAACCGACCTCGTGCCGCGGAATTAGCCGCGTTTATCGGGGACGTTTTGGTTGAATCAAAGCCCCGCCGCTTGACCGATCTGATCCGCGCTCTCCGGGCGCAATGCCGAGGCGTATTCGACAACGGCCTGCTTGCTGTCCGGCGCATCCCATGCCATGCGCGCAACCGTGCTGACCAATTCATGCTCGCCACCCTTTGCAGCGGCACGAAGATTCCATCGCTGTTCCGAATTGAGTCCGGCCCCGGCTTTCGACCGCCCGCCGCCGGGATCGCTGCCGGCATCCATGCCCACGCAGCCCGCAAGAAGCAAGGCAACCGGAATAAATTTCATGCCTCGGTGCATGGCGGTCAATGGGGCGCGCTCAATCCCCGGTGGCAATGGGAGCGCGCACGCGGTTGCCCCATTCCGTCCATGATCCGTCGTAGTTCCGCACTTTGCCGTAGCCAAGCAGGTAGGTCAGGACGAACCAGGTGTGGCTCGAACGCTCGCCAATGCGGCAATAGGCCACGATGTC
>Ga0172372_10008198_pt1 | contig 13848 bp, 17 predicted proteins | sample LakKiv5m_2_FD_114544 | JGI IMG/M metagenome (GOLD analysis project Ga0172372, IMG submission 114544) | Freshwater microbial communities from Kabuno Bay, South-Kivu, Congo - kab_092012_9.5m | ecosystem: Environmental > Aquatic > Freshwater > Lake | place: Democratic Republic of the Congo...
AAAAATCTTCAAAAATCAATCAAAATCAAGGTAGTTAGTGCGCAGTTTGGTGCGCAAAATTGAAGTTAAATCTTATGAAGCAGAAAGCAATTATTGTAAGCGGATATTTTAACCACATTCATAAAGGGCATATTGAGTATTTTAATAATCCCAAGGCTTGCGGAGATAGGCTTATTGTAATTGTCAATAGTGATCATCAGCGTCTTTTGAAAGTTTCAAAAAGAAGATGAACGTGTGTGTTTATAGTTTCGAATATCAAAAGTGTAGACGAGTTATTTCTTTCCATTGATGAAGACCGTACCGTTTGTGCCACCATACAACACATATACGAACAATTACACAACGACTACCAACTGACTTTTGCCAGTGGCGGCGACCAAAACAATAACTCCATACCCGAAGCAACTATTTGTGAAAAATTAGGCATAGCATTATTAGATGGTTTAGGGGATAAAATTCAATCGTCAAGTTGGTTGTTGAAATAATATAAGTATAATTTGTAAAATCAGTTGAATCTCAATTGATTTTTGATTTTAAAAAAGCTTAAATTTATTATTAAGTATGTTATTATATTATAAAGTATATGGATTATATGGATTGATTAGACTGTTTAGGGATAAATTCTTCACGTATTTTTACTATCCAAATGCTAGAATAATCAGAATGCCCTTTTACATAAGGGGAAAAAAAGGCATAAGAGGGGCCAAAAATCGTACAACTGGAATAAATTTAAGAATTGATATTATTTCAAGAAAAAATTTCACTCCAACATTACAAATTGGGGACAATGTACAATTTAATGATTATGTTCATATAGCAGTAGCTAAAGGAGTTTTTATAGGAGATAATACATTAATTGCTTCAAAAGTTTTTATTTCCGACCACAATCACGGAAATTATGCTAACGAAAATCAATCAAACCCGAATACTCCTCCAATTGAGAGAGAGTTGCGTTCTAAAGAAGTACATATTGGAAAAAATGTTTGGATAGGTGAATTTGTATCTGTTTTACCTGGTGTTACAATTGGAGAAGGTTCAATAATTGGTTCAACCAGTGTAGTATCTAAAGACATACCAGCGTTTTGTATTGCAGTTGGATCTCCAGCTAAAGTGATCAAAACTTATAACAAGGATACGAATAAATGGGTTAAAGAATTTTAATAAATTATGTTTATAATTGCCTCAATTTCATACGCAATATCCATATTTATTGATGTGTTTACGTATCATTTAAAATTGAATATACACGATAACAAGAATGTTAGATATTTATTTTCATTAATCAACATATTTCAATATTCAGCACGGGCTTTTGTGTTAATTTTTATTCCGATAATGGCATATTATACAGAGACTGTCAAGGATAAAAATATCGTTTGGGAAATAACTTTATTATCACATTTATTTGTGGTTGTAATTTTATTAAGTTTATATTCAAATAAATTTTCACAGGCGTTGTCCATAAATATAATTAAAATCTTAAATGTTATTTTTGGAGAATCAAGAAAAATGAGCTTGGAAAAACTTGACCAAATTAAACCTACAGAAGCAAATACAATTAATAAATCAAAATTTAATAAGTTATTTTTTGTTTCATTTACTTTTATTTCTGGGTTTATGTTTTCTTACAGTGTGACTTTTTTATATTATTTGAGTTTTTCTTATCCACAAAAGGCTTTAACATTAACTTCTTACAGTCAAATTTTGAATATGATAGGTGTTTTATTACTTGTATTACTAATTGATCCTAGAATTATGAGTTCAATAGATAAAGGCGAAGGCTTGGAAGAAATTAAATTATTAACTACAAGTAGAATATTAGTACACATAACTTTATTAATAATCTTATTATTAATAAAATGATAGCAACTATAATATTAATATCAATATTGTTTTTTAATTATTATTTTCTGTGCCAAAATCATATTAAAATTCAGAATAAGTATACATATGTGATTTTCTTTATTTTATTTTCAGTTTTTTTAAGAACTATTATACCTACAAAGATAAATAAGGATTACGCAGGTTACTTTGAATTATATAATTTTGATAATCCTGATAATTTAGTCTCTCTTTTAATATCGGAACCATATTTATATGGGTTATATAATTTTTTTCAATTATTTACATCAAATAAACAGATTGTCATTGAAAGTATTTATTGGTTTAATTTTTTCATTAGTTTATATTTTTATATCTGGTTAGCTTTCAGGAAAGATGTTTATCCTTGGAAAAAAATTGTAATTTTTGTATTTTATTATTTTCTAACTAGTTATGTAGTATTAAGAAATGCCCCAGTTTATTTTATTTACGCATATTTTTTTTATTACAGTTTTAGGTATGTAAAATATAAAAAAATATTTTTAACCCCATTAATGCATTTAAGCTCAGTACCACTTTTGATATTATTATTATATAACAGTAAAAGATATTTCAAATATTTATTTTCAGCTTTAGTAATTATTATACCAATTTTAATAACTATTGTTTTACCTATTATTGAAAGCGTTAATGAGATAAAAACTCCTTTGGATAAAGTAGATGTTTATGCAGAGGGCATGGTAGAAGTGGGTATTTTCCATAAAGCATATTTTTGTTTTATTACTGGGATATTAATTATAGGTTGGTTAAATATCAAAGAAAAAATATATCACCCCTTAATTATTACTACATTTATAATATACTATATTTCATTCTTTATTAATCCAGTAATTGGCTTTAGATTTTCTCCCTATATAATACTAGCTATACTATTAAATAATTTTAAAAGTAATTTTAATATTCCAGGGTTAACTAAGTTTTTAAATTTTATCATTATCATCTTATTGCCTTATTTTATTTTTACTTTTATCGACACCCATTTTCTATGAATGTTTTTATAATTCTGGCTTCATTTAATGGTTTAAAGTACATAGAAGAACAAATCTCTTCAATTCTTAGTCAAGAAGATGTTAGTATAACTTTGAAAGTATTTGATGACGGTAGTACCGACGGAACAATTGACTTATTACTTTATAAGTATTCTTTGAATAATAGAATTAAGGTTGTTCAAAATAGTATTCCAACTGGAAGTGCAGCAAATAATTTCTTTAATGCATTATTAAGTTCTGAGGATTCTTTTTTAGAAATGTATGATTATGTTGCCTTTGCTGATCAAGACGATATTTGGATGCCTAATAAAATGAAAGTGGCAATTGAAAAACTTCAATCGGAACAGTCAGATTTGTACATGTCGAATTTGATTTTATGGGAAGAGAAAACAAATAAAAAATCAATACTAAATAAATCGTATCTTCAAAAAAAATACGATTATCTATTTGAAGGTGGAAGTGCTGGTTGTACGTATGTTTTTAGTGTTTTTTTTGCAAAAGAATTAAAGAAAAGAATAAAGTCAGTCAATTATAAAAAATGGCAATTTTTTTCCCACGATTGGTTTGTTTATTTTTTCGCAAGGATTGAAAATTATAAGGTTGTTATAGATCAAAATGCCTTTATTTTATATCGTGTACACGATACTAATGTGCATGGACAACTTAATACACTTTCTCTTCATGCAATAAAAGAAAGGCTGAGGTTGATTAATGAGGGGTGGTATTTTAAGCAGGCCCAAGGTTTTATATCTCTACTCAATCCAAATTCCAATGAATATAAAATATATAAGTTGTATTCAAAGAATTATTTTGCAAGATTATATGTAATATTGCGATATAATTTCTCGTTAATTAGAAGTCCAAAAAAAGCATTTCAATTCTTTATGTTAAGTTTATTGCCATTCAGAATTCATAAATGAATGTATCGATTAATATTTAAGGTAATAATAGATTTTTGCCTATCATTAATTGTGTTGATTTTTTTACCAGTTATATTTAGAGTTACTTTATTTTTATTTGTTGCTTATCAAGAAAAACCTTTCTTTTTTCAATTACGTCCAAGTAAATTCGAGGAACTATTCAAAATAATCAAGTTCAAAACCATGAGTGATAAAAAAGATTTTGATGGAAATTTACTATCTTAACCGCATCGCTTAACAAAATAGCTAACTTCGCAAGGAAAACATCATTAGACATTACCTAATCTAATAAATGTATTGAAAGGAGATATGAGTATAATTGGACTAAGACCCTTGTTGCCAGAATGTTTGCCATTATATAATGAAACACAGAGAAGAAGACATGAAGTCAAGCGCGGAATTACCTGTTGGGCGCAAGTAAATGATTGAAATGCGATTATTTGGCAACAATAATATGAATATTGTAAATCTTGAGCAAAGAGTGGACCATTTTCATTCTCGGGGGTAATTTGGGAAAACCTCAAGGAACAGAATTTCTTTTACCGGTTATTGACGAGATGTCACTAACTGATGAAAGTACATTTTTATTAATAGTTGGAGATGGCACAGACTACGAAAAACGTAATAACTGGTTTATTAAAAAACCAAAGAATGCAAAACTAATGGAATCTCTGCCGCGTGAAGAATGCGATAAACTAGTTTCAGCTTCAGATGTTGGTTTATTTTACTCAGAAAATTATTTACAATTCCAAACTTCCCATCAAGAGTGCACGCTCATGTAGAAATTAAAATTCCCGTCCTGTGCTTTACAGATTCGGTAACAGATGTCGGCAAATTATCTCAAGAAAACCATTTTGGTCTTTGTATGGAGAATTAGATGCTGCTATCTCAGTAATTAAATTTATGTCGCAAAATTTCACAAATATAGAAGAGATGGGTATATTAGGGTTTGAATTTTTGAAAAAGGATTACAACTCAGATATAAGTTCGAGACTAATACTGATGTGGTCTTGGAAAAGAGTGAAATAGTAAAATTGAATGTTTAACTTTGACCTCTACGAAACTCTGAAGAACGACAGCTAACGTTACTGCAAATATAAAATTAATTCAATTCAAATAACTATAATGGACAAAATAGCGATATACGGATCTGGAGCTTTTGGCATGGAAGTATACCTATTAATTGACTCTATAAATAAGGCTGCAGCTTCTCCAATATTTGAGTTTATTGGTTTTTTTGATGATAACAAAGAGATTGGTACCGACAGCAAATATGGAAAAATCATAGGTGGCTTGGCAGATATAAATCAACTGAAAGAAAGAGTAAATATTGCCATCGCAGTTGGATCAAGTACAGGTTTGGCTAACATGAGAACACATATCAACAATCCGAATATTAGCTTTCCGAATTTGATAAGTCCGAACAATTTTTATTTTGATAAAGAGAGTCTTAGGTTGGGCATGGGGAATATCATATTGAGTAATTCCATTATTTCATATGATGTAAAGATTGGTAATTTTAATGTAATCAATACTCGCGTGAATTTTGGTCATCACGTTGAAATTGGGGACTTTAATGTATTAAATCCTAATGTTCAACTCTCTGGAAATACCAAACTAGGCAACAGCAACAGTTTAGGACTAAATTGTGCATTCTTGCCCCAAAAAATGATTGGCGATAATAATGTTGTTGTTCCAGGTTCAATAATTACAAGAAATTTTTATAGCAATAACTTCTTGTCGGGAAATCCGGCAGTTAACATTAAACTTTAAATATTATGGATATCAATTTATTTATTGAGCAGTTTGCCGATCAATTTGATGAGACAGATGCAAGTGAGTTTACACCGGATACAGATTTTAAGAATCTTGACGAATGGAGTTCTCTTACGGCTTTATCAGTTATTGCTATGGTTGACAATAGTTTTGGGGTTCGTATCAATGGTGACGATATCCGTTCGGCCAATACCATTGATGATTTATTCCAAATCGTAAGCAGTAAAAAGTAATTCTATTATGCACAATCCTTTTTCACTTTCAGGAAAAATAATATTAGTCACAGGCGCCTCATCCGGTATTGGAAAATCTGTTGCTATTGAGTGCTCTAAAATGGGAGCAACGGTATACATCACAGGTCGTAATTTAGATAATCTGAACAAAACATTTCTGGAGTTGGAAGGTTCTGAGAATGTTTCTATAGTAGCCGATGTAACGAAGACTCCGGAACTTGACTCTTTAGTGGCACAATTACCTGTTTTAGACGGAATCATTCATAGTGCAGGAGTTTCCCATCCAACTCCTTTTCCCTTTGTGAATGAAGAGAAAATAAATCAAACATTTTCTGTTAATTTTAACGCTCCTGTTCTGTTGAGTTTGTCATTATTGAAACAGAGAAAGATAAATAAAAAAGCATCTATTGTTTTCATTTCATCCATTTCGGGGTTGCATATATCCTCTCCGGGCGGTTCTGTGTACTCAGCCTCAAAGGCGGCTATAAATGGTGTCATGAAGGGAATGGCGATTGATCTGGCAGGTAAGGGAATACGAGTCAACTCCATTAATCCGGGTATGGTTGAAACCGATATTCTATTGGGGAGCGGCATAACAGAAGAGCAATTGTTGGAAGAAAAGAAAAAATATCCATTAAAAAGGTTTGCTCAACCGAGTGAGATTGCTTACGCGGCCATTTACTTGCTTTCGGATGCAAGTCAGTGGGTAACCGGTTCCAATCTGAAAGTTGACGGTGGATACACTATACTATAATAAAAACTAAAATTTAAATATATGGAATTAGAAAAAAAAGTAATCGAAATTATTGCTGAATCTTTAGAAGTATCCGAAGATCAAATTACAGAGGATACTGCGATTGGTGACATTCCTGAATGGAGCTCTTTGGGGCATATCGTTATCATATCGAGTTTAGAGAAAGAATTCTCAATAAATTTTGATCCAGAGATTATTATGGATCTTGAGGATGTTAGTGACATCGTTGCAGCAATCGAAGAAAGATTAAAAAACAACTAAGATGCCTCCGCTTGAGAGTGTAGAATACAATGTTTTTCAATGGGCTAAAGCAACCCCCGAGAAAATAGCCATTTATTTCAAGGATGAGCGTATTTCTTATTCGAGATTAGCGTCTAACATTCTGAATGTTTCACATTTACTATCAGCTAAGCACTCTCTAAAAAAGGGGGACATCGTATTTCTGATAGCGGATAAAACACCAACCTTTATCTACAACTATTTCGCATTACACTTATCGGGAGCCATTGCCGTTATGATCGATCCTGAGATAACGGCACAGCGATTTGATATGATAAAATCCCGAACTCAACCCCGGTTCATTTTTGGGAATCCAACCAAAGCCATTCCGAAAGAATATGTAACTGAAATGACTTCAACAGAAAGTTCTGATATTACCGTAAGTTTTGAAGAAGTTGTCTTCCCTGATTTGCAGGATAAAGCTGATATTTTGTTTACTACCGGAACCACCGGCATACCTAAGGGTATATACCTTACTAATGGAAACATTGCAGCAGCAGTAAGAAACATTAACAGTTTTATTCAAAACACGGAGACAGACATTGAGTTGCTTGCACTTCCAATTAGTCACTCTTTCGGATTGGGTAGGATACGATGTGTACTTTCGGCAGGTGGTGCTATTGTTTTAATAAACGGATTCACCAACATCAAGGGGTTCTTCCGGCTAATTGAAGAATTGCATGTCACGGGGCTTGCATTTGTACCATCAGCCTGGGCCTATATCAAAAAAATGAGTGCTAACCGAATAAGCGATTTTGCTCATCAGTTAGAATACATCGAAATCGGAAGTGAGTACATGTCGGTTTCCGATAAAAAACAGCTGACTGAATTATTGCCACACACCCGTATTTGTATGCATTACGGATTAACAGAAGCATCACGTTCGGTTTTTCTGAATTTTAAGAGTGATTACCAAAATCTGGATACATTGGGTAAAGCATCTCCAAATGTTGAGGTAGAGATTGTGGGTGAATCAGGAGAATTATTAGACGAAAATTGTGAAGGCGAAATATGTATCAAAGGAGATCATGTAGCCGGTTTATATTTTGGATTGTCTGAAAAGGAAGTGAAAGAATTTTTCTGGCAGGACTATCTCCGAACAGGAGATTACGGTGTAAAATTGGAAAGTGGATACCTGAAGATTGTTGGCCGTAAGAAGGAAATGATAAATGTGGGAGGAAAGAAAGTTTCGCCAATTGAAATTGAAGAAATATTAAACACAATCAATGGTATCGAGGCTTCTGCCTGTGTAGGAATTCCTGATCCTAATGGGGTTTTGGGAGAGGTGGTTAAGGCTTTTATGGTCGGAGATGTCTTGCTATGTGATATGACTGAGGTTAAAACTAAAATTACAACATCTCTTGAGTCATATAAATGGCCTGTTGAGTATGTGTGGATTGATGATATACCCAGAACCGAATCTGGAAAAATTAAAAGATTCGAACTTAAAAATAAGTAGTTAAATATGTGGGAACCTAGTGGACTGTATTCCAAGTTTGTCCTCAAAATGCCGACCATCCTTTTCGGAAAGAATGCATTAAATGGATTGAAAAATTTTCCAACATCCAGAGTTGCAGTTGTTCACGGAGCAAGTCTGTCTGAGGATTTAAAAGGTAAAATTAAAAGTGCCATATCCTCTTTTGAGGTAATATTCATCGAAAAAAGTTGGGGAGGAGAACCCGAGTTAAATACTCTCAAGGATTCCCTAGGTAAGGTAGAGGAATTTAAGCCGGATGTAATTATTGCCGTTGGAGGCGGAAGTGTTATTGACGGTGCTAAAATGCTTAGAGCATTCTATGAATTTCCGTATTTGAATGTTCAGACCCGTAACTTCAATATGCTCAACTTTAGCACGCGTTTTATTGCTATTCCAACAACAATCGGAAGTGGTGCTGAAATATCTTCTGCTTCCGTATTGTACGATCAGGAACAAAAAACAAAAGACTTTTTTATCTCTCATTCGTTTATCCCGGAGATTATCATTCTTGATCCTCGTTTTATTTTGGATGCTCCTGATGATATTTTATTTTCAACAATGGTGGATGCAATTTCACATGTGGTAGAAGGTTATGTTTCGTTATTGGATAATCCGGTAGTTGATATTTATGCCGAGAAAGCTTTACAGTTAATCGCTGAAAATTGGGAGGTGTTTAGAACTACCCGAACATTTGAGTCGGCACAGAACCTACAATTTGCATCAGTTTTGGCAGGTCTTGTTCAAAATCATTGTATTGTTGGAGCTGCTCACGGACTTGCCCATCAGTTAAGTTCCTATGGTTTTTCACACTCCTCTGCTATTTCAATGGTGCTTAAAGCTGTAGTTAGTAAAAATGCAGGAAGCCCTGATGTGAAGCGTAAATACGATAAACTAGCCTCAGCCTCCGGAATAACCGATGGAGTTAAAGGTCTTGGTAAATTCATCGAGGCTGTGTCTGATGCCTCAAATAATCAAAAAGACAGAGAACGTTTTAAATCATTGTTGAACACAATACTCAATAATGATGTTTTCTTTTCCAATGCTATGAAAGACAAAGGTGCAAAAGGAAATCCTCTTCCGTTATCCGAGTCATTTTATAAAGAAATATTACATTCAATATGATTACCAGCTTAAGTAAAACGGATGCTTTATTGGAGTCTCAACCTTATTCGTATGACGTGTTGCAACGTAGAACATTGTTTAATGAATCATTGCTTGAGGAATTAACACATCATTACAAAAACAATAAATATTACCGAAACTTCTGTGAAAGGAAGGGTTTTAATCCGGAAACGTTTTCGGGGGATATTTCTGATATACCTGCTGTTGCTGTGAGTGTATTCAAAGAACTTGGTTCCATGCTCAGATCTGTAGAGGCAGATGATATTAAAATATCACTGCAATCATCAGCTACCTCCGGAGTGCCAAGCACCGTTGTGTTGGATAGAATCACCTCCAAACGACAGTCGAAAGCAATGATTAAAGTGGTTCAGGAGTTTATTGGTAAAGAACGCAAACACTTTATTATTTGTGATGTAAAGCCTAATCCCGAAAATTTAAAATTGATGGGGGCCCGGTTTGCAGCCATAGGAGGGTATTTGAACTTTGCCAATTCGGTGGAGTATATATTGGATGTTAGTGAGCAGAATGAGTTTGTGTTTGATGCCGATAGGTTTGCCAAACACATAGCTTCGTTAGACCCAAATGTACCTGTTGTTGTTTTTGGTTTTACATATATACTTTTTGCTCAAATCATAAAACCTTATACCGGCTCTACTTTTAACTTTACATTGCCCAAAGGCTCCAAGCTTATTCACATAGGAGGATGGAAGAAATTGGAAAACGAAAAAGTAACTAAAGAGGTGTTTAATGAACAGACCGAAAAACTCTTTGGTATTGAAAAGGGGCATGTAATTGATATTTATGGCTTCACCGAACAAATGGGATTAAATTATCCTGATTGTAAATGTGGTTACAAACATACTTCGTCTTATTCTGAAGTTATTGTGAGAGACCCTGCAACTAGAGCTGTTTTGCCTGCGGGCGTGGTAGGTGTTCTGGAGTTCGTATCTCCTGTTCCTCATTCATACCCCGGAAATGTTGTGTTAACAGATGATATGGGTGTAATTACTGATGAGCCCTGCGAATTTGGATTACAAGGTACAAGATTTAAAATTCTAGGACGATTAAAGAAAGCTGAAATCAGGGGATGTGGTGACATTTTAGGTTCCAAAATGATGGCTGTGAATCACAGCAACTCCAAGTCGTCAAATTCACCTATCAGGGTTATTCATCATCTGCATGAATTTGATGATGAAGCAAAAGATAACAAAGTACTCGAGCAAATTATTGATTCCTTAAAACAAGAACAAAATTGGTTACGCAATCAACCAATTGATGCTTTGATTGGACTAGTAGGTGTAGCTGCAACCAAATGGTCTAAGGCAGAAGGTGAATTGGAAAGTCTGAAAGATAATGGCTTGGGCTTTCTTGCTAATTGGTGTTCTTCAGAACACCTGAATCGAATCAGTACTATCGGTTTGAGGGGGAATAGATTTCATGTTGAACAATATTTGTCCCTTCAGGGTTCACGAAAAGAGTTTATCAAAGCCAATCAAAGAGGTTTGGTCTGCCACTGGCTTGCCGGAAACGTTCAGGTATTAGGTATGTTCGCTTTGGTTCAGTCAATCTTGACAAAAAATGTGAACCTGCTGAAAATATCCTCAAGAGATGATGGTGTTTTTATGAAGTTATTATCAGCATTCAAAAATGTTGAATTTGTTACTCGTGGTGGCTATCGTATTACCGGTAATGATTTACTTAAAACGATATCCATAGTATATTTCGAGCACACCAATACAGATGCAGGTAAGTTGATGTCGAAAAACGCGAATGTAAGAATTGCGTGGGGAGGAAGAGAAGCAGTTGAAACGGTTGCTTCTTATCCTAAGAACTATGATACTGAAGACATCATTTTCGGTCCAAAGATTTCTTTTTCAGTTATTGCGAAAGATGTATTGGTTGACGAACGGGCAGCAAAAAAATTAGCACGTAAAGTAGCTGTCGATTCCAGCATTTTCGATCAAACAGGATGTGCCTCTCCGCATAACTTATATATTGAGGAAGGAGGCGCAATTTCCCCGCTTCATTTTACAGAATATCTGTCGGGTGCAATGGCAAAAGTAGCATTACAAATTCCTAAAGGAGAAACGTCTGTTGAACAGATTTCAAGCATTCATTCTATACGTGGATTATACGACTTTAAAGGCAGAGTTTGGGCAAGTTCTGATTCTACTTGGACCGTGTTGTTCGATGAAGAAAACTTTTTGTCGCCTCCTGTTTATTCCAGAGTAATTACTGTACATTCTGTGAAGCATATCAATGAGGCACTCTCTTTTGTGTCGGAGGATATTCAAACAATAGGTATTGCTGCGACCGGAGCAAAAGGGCTTGAGTTTGCTGAACGTGCTGCTGATGCAGGTGTAATGCGCTGCCCTGATCTCGGAAAAATGTTGAATTTTGAATCACCATGGGATGGTATTATTTTAATGGATAGATTGGTTAGATGGTCAACCTTTGGAGGTCCATTGCTTTAAATAGTGTTAAGTATGATGTTACATTTTAAAAACAAAAAAATTACAGGCATTCTCTCCGTTATCCCTGCAAATGAGGTTGCATTTGAAGATGAAATGCATAACTACGACTTCAGTCCGAAACAATCTCTTAGGTTAAAGAGCGTATTAGGTTTTGGTAAACACAGAATTGTTAAGGGACCTGCTTGCGTTTCTGACCTTGCTGTGGAAGGTTTCTCTTATTTGTTTAATAATAAATTAATTCAAAGAGACGAGATAGATGCGGTTATATTGTTGACAAATACTCCTGACTTTATTTTTCCTCCAACATCCAATATTATTCAATCTAAGTTGGGCTTAAAAAAAGACACGATTTGTTTAGATATTAATCAGGGATGTGCCGGTTTTATGGTAGGATTGATGCAGGCATTTATGATGCTTGAACAACCAACCGTAAAAAAAGTTGCGATTGTAACTGCGGATGTTATCAGTCGAAAATCCTCTATTAAGGATAGAAATTTTTATCCGTTATTGGGTGACTCGGCTGCCATAACGATTGTAGAAAACGCGCCTTCGGATGAAATTCATTTGTTTATGAAGATGGATGGTGACGGAGCTAACGCTATTATAATACCCGCTGGAGGAATGCGAATACCTTATTCGGCCGAAACTGAAGTTATGGTAAAAGATGAGGCCGGTAATACCCGAAATCAGAATCACATTTTCATGGACGGTACCGAAGTATACAACTTTGTTATGCATGAAGTTCCACCGATGTTTACAGAGTTGTTCGACTCCTATGGTATGACATTTTCTCAAGTGGATTATTTTATGTGTCATCAACCTAATCGTTTTATGCTGGAGCGTCTTGCCGATAAACTTCAGGTGCAGTATAATCAGATGCCAAATAATCTTGTTGAAAATTATGGTAACTCGGCGAGTTCAACTATCCCCAATATTATAACACTTAATCTCGGTGAAAGCCTTGAGACCGATTCTAAAAAATTGTGTTTGGCTGGCTTTGGAGTTGGACTTGTATGGAGTTCAACTATCATGGAGGTTGGAAATTTAAACTTTTGTAGAAAAATTGATGTCAACCTCTGATGAATTTAAAAACTCCAACAATTATTAATCGGATAATTAATCCGTATTTCTACTCAAATACCTATTTAATCCATGGAGATGATAATGATTCTGTAATCATTATTGATCCAGGCGATAAGGCTTCTAAATTATTAATTGATTTTTTGTCAAAAAGAATTTTCGATAATTATTATGTTGTTTTGACTCATGAGCATTATGATCACATATCGGGTTTAAAATCTTTGTGTCCCCTTTTTAATATTGATTTAATTCTTTCGAGTTTTTGTTTCGATAATTTAAATAATCCCAAAAAAAATTTATCAGATTATCTTGATGTTGAGGTAATAGATGCATTGTCTCCAAGTAGATTTCATATCATTCAAGATCATGGATCAATGTCTATAGGTGAGTTTGTTTTTAAATTTTATTACACACCAGGTCATAGTGAAGGAAGTATTTGTGTAGGTCTCGATAATATGATTTTCACTGGAGATACGTTGATGAAAAATTATAAAACAGTCACAAATCTACCCGGAGGTTGTAAAAGCATCTATGAAAAAACAAAGAATAAATTGAATGATCTTTTAATAAATTATGAAATTGTTTACCCTGGTCACGGCGATGTATATCATATATAAACTAACAATATGAATAATAAAATCTGGCTCTCCTCTCCACATATGGGGGGAACTGAGCAAAATTATGTAAACGAAGCATTCGCGACCAATTGGGTAGCCCCCTTAGGACCAAACGTAATTGGCTTTGAACAAGACATATCTAACTATATTGCTAATCCAAATCAAATTCAAACTGCAGTACTTACTTCTGGCACAGCAGCTATTCATTTAGGATTGCGCATGTTAAATGTGAGTAAGGATGATGTT
>Ga0172372_10008200_pt1 | contig 13844 bp, 11 predicted proteins | sample LakKiv5m_2_FD_114544 | JGI IMG/M metagenome (GOLD analysis project Ga0172372, IMG submission 114544) | Freshwater microbial communities from Kabuno Bay, South-Kivu, Congo - kab_092012_9.5m | ecosystem: Environmental > Aquatic > Freshwater > Lake | place: Democratic Republic of the Congo...
CTGACGCCACCGGAGTCGTCACCGCAAAGGCCTCAAGGCCAAAAGCCGAAGGCAAGCACCACGCCGTAATGTCGTAGGTCACGGAATCACTCAATTCCGGCTGCGGATCGAACAACACCTGCAACAACGCTCCGCCCGGCTGGCCGGCCGGCACGAACACGTCGCCCGCGGCAGGCGCCACCGTGCCCGGCTTGAACGTCGTATAGGAAACTGCATTCCACGGCTTCTTCGGCAGCGATTCTCCGACGCGCAGCGCCTTGAATCCATGCATTCCGAGATACTCCACGAATGAGGCCAACTGCTCCGGCCCGTTTGCCCCGGCCGGAAGCAGGTAGCCCGAATAGGTGCCCCCGGAATTGCGCACCGTTCCTGCACAAAATGCGGCGAATTCGGAAACCAAACGACCCGAGAGTCGGGCGGAAGTTTCAATGGCCGCGAGGCTGGCAACCGTATGATTCTCAATGCGGTCCTTCAACGTCAGCACGCGTCCGTTTTCCAACTCCAGCGCAAGCCCGGCTCCGTAGCTGCCCCCTTGCTCGTAGGTCATGCCGATGGCACCGAGGTAGGTCGGATAGGTGTCGCCGTAGCTGGGATAGAACAAATCAAAGGTCTCGCCGGTGAAATACCGCTCGTTGCGGGCGTCGAACTTGCGCGCCGTCGCTTGCCCGATTTCCTTTTGGAACGCGCGCTGCCACGGTGTAATCACCCGATGGTACGGCTCGGCCGCGGGAGGAAAGTAGTAGGGCGACTCGCCCCCCATCTCGTGGAAATCGCAGTGCACATGGGGCATCCACGCGGCATAGGCCGCTCGGCGCGCCTTGCTTTCCTGTTGGGTGCACCAGGCCCAGTCCCGGTTCATGTCGAACAAGTAGTGGTTCAACCGCCCGCCCGGCCACGGCTCTTCGTGCTCGACCGTTGTTCCGAGCACATCCGGCTGACTGCCCGCAATGCCTGTGTACCACGAGGCGTAGCGTTCGTGGCCATCGGGATTCAAGCTGGGGTCCAAAATGACCACCACCCGTTCCAACCACGCGTCCACCTCTGCGCCGCCGGATGCCAGCACATGCGCCACCTCCAAAGCCGACTCCATGCACACGGCCTCGTTGCCGTGCACCCCGTAGCTCAACCAAACCACCGCCACTTCCGCAAACTCCTCGGGCGCAGGTTCGCCGCGGTACCGGGCAGCATTCGCAGCCCGAATTTGCGCGAGCCGCGCCATGTTCTGCTCCGAGGCAAACACAAAGGTCTCGAGCGAACGCCCTTCAAACGTCTCGCCGTACACCGCTCCCTGCATGCGCGGCGAAGCAGCATCCAACGCATGCAAGTAGGAGAGCGCCTCGTGGTGGGGCGTGAAGCGGTTTCCCCACTGTGCAAAATGCGCCGACGGAGCGGGCAAGGGGCCGGAGGCAGCCACCGAGAGGACTGCATGAAAGACCGTGAACAAGGTGAATTTGCGCATGCTGCGAAAGTACCCGCGAACGTCTTAAAACGCGAAAACCGGCCGCAGCCGGTTCTCATGGATGTGCGTGGGGAAACTCACCAATCGCTGTCCTCGTCGTCGCTTTCGACGTCATCTTCCTCGAAGTCAAAGTCGAAGTCGTCTTCTTCTTCGTCGTCCGGACCGAAGTCCCAGTGCTGATTGTTCATGGCGTGACGCTTGAATCGTGAAACAAGAATCATGAGGTCCGCCCCGAATATAAAAGGGCTTTTTTGCCCCTTCTCACACCACCCACAGATTTTTTTTACTTCGCCGCTCCGGCTGCGAACGACCGGATCTCCGGGTCTTTCGGAGCCACCCCGCTGCGGAATGCCCCGACCAGGCGGCCTTGTTCGTCCACCAAGAACTTGTGGAAGTTCCATTTGACATCGTGGTCTGCCACGCCGTTGAGTTGGGCCTGACACAACCAGCTGTAGACCGGATGCTGCGTTTCACCCTTGACCGAGACCTTGTCCATCATCGGAAAGGAAACGCCGTAGTTGCGTTCGCAAAACGCCCCGATTTCTTCCGCTGTGCCAGGTTCCTGGCGGCCAAAATCGTTGCAAGGGAACCCCAAAATCACCAACCCCTTGCCGCCGAACTCCTGGTGCAACGCTTCGAGCTCGGCGTATTGGGGGGTATAGCCACATTTCGACGCGGTGTTCACAATCAGCACGCGCTTGCCGCGCAACGATGAGAATGCAAACGGTTCGCCCTCCAGGGTCGTGGCTTTCAAGTCATAAAACGATGCTGCCGCGGCTGTGGGGGCATGCACGGTCTTGCCGCGCGTCGCGTTCCACCCCCACCATCCTGCACCTGCAAGTGCGAGGGCTGCTGCGGAACCGAAGATAATCCAAGTGTTCATGGCGATATTTCTGTGGATGCAACCCAAATTTGGCCCACAAGGTTCATCCTCTACCATGGTTTTTTTCTACAACCGATTGATCCGCACCGGATTTCTGGCAATATCGCTGTCCTTGCTTGCCTCGCTTCCGGCGGCAGGCCAGGGGTGCAACACCTTCGGCTCCTACAACTTGGGGCCGGACGTGGAGATTACGTGCTTGGATTCGTGTGTGACGCTCACAGCGCCCTCGGTCGCGACCGTGCTCGCAGGGGGAGGAAACAGCTACACGGTTTCAGAAATCCCGTACGTGCTTCCTTACCCTTTCAGCCAAGGTACGGTGTTCACACTGCCCGACGACGCCTACACCACGGCACTTCCCATCGGGTTTCCGTTCCAGTTTTACGGGGCGACCTACACGAATGCCTGGGTGTCTTCGAACGGCTACCTGATGTTCGTTGCCCCGACCACGGGGTTCAGCGATTGGACCCCGAACGGTCCGGTCCCCAATGCAACCATGGACAAACCCGCCATTTTTGCCGTGTACCACGACATCAATCCGGCCACCTGCGGTACCGTCAAGACGGGGACGTACGGAGTTGCCCCGTGCCGCCGGTTCGTGGTGAATTTCGACACGGTGTGTCAGTGGTCCTGCACGAACCAGCAAGTGAGCGCGCAAATCGTGCTGTATGAAGGGACAAACGTGGTCGAAGTTTACATCGGCAACAAGCCGATTTGCGCTGCGCACCCGAACACTGTAGTGGGCATCCAAAACGCCACAGGCACAATCGGAATCGGCCCCACCGGATACACCTACGGGCAGTGGTCTGCGACGAATAAGGCGTGGCGATTTGCGAACAACCAAACCGTCGAAGGCCTCACCTTTTGGTACGAAGACGACGAACTCCTTGGCACCGGCCCTACACTCGACCTCTGCGCCAGCACCTCCACCACCATCACCGGCGCGCTTGGCGTGCTTCCCGCAGGCCAGTTTTGCGGAACGCACCAAATTTCCGTTTCGACGGCAGGTACGGCGACCAACAACGCGCAGGTCTCGTGGTCCATTGTCTCCGCCGCTGGCGTGCCCTATGCCAGCGGCACGGCGCCCTACACGGGCTCGGTGTGTTTGCCGAACGGCTGCTACACCGTTAACATGACAGACAGCGGCAACAACGGCTGGGGCAGCGCGGCCTTGACAATCACGCCCACCGGGGGCACGGCCTACGGTCCTTTCACGCTGGCCACTGGCGGTTCGGGGACCGCAAACTTTTGCACCACCGCCTACACCGGCCCCGCCCCGACCCTCGCCGACTACGACGAACTTGCTTCCGATGACTTGAACTTCATCGCGGTGAGCGATGCCGACGCGTCGTTCAACTGGTCCGGAATTCCGTGCAGCGGCGGGAACCCCGTAACCCTGAATCCGGTAACACCCGGGGGAACGTGGCAAGTAACCTGCAACGGCTGTTTTAACGCAGAAACCTTGACGTTCAACCCTGCACAGGCCGGAACAGGAACGTTCCCGGTCACGTACACGGTCCCCGGAACGTGTTTTGCGGACGTTGTGACGAACAACGTGGTGGTGGGGGCCACGCCCACGCCGGTCTTTGCCAGCCCGGGCAACCTGTGCATCGGGACGAATTACGACTTCAACTCGACACCTGCATTCGGTGCATGGACGGCCAGTTGCGGCACGTGCATCAACCAAAACACGGGTTTTTTCTTCTCGAACTCCGCCGGCGCAGGCTCGCACACCATCACCTTCACGACCGTAGGCGCCTGCCCTGGGACGGCCTCCACCGTGGTAAACGTCGGCCCACCCCAAACCGCAGCCCTCAGCGGCCCCGCGGCGGTGTGCTCCGGCGGCTCCGCAGCCTTCACCAGCACGTTACCGGGCACGTGGACCTCGAACTGCATCGGCTGCATGAATACCTCCACCGGGGTGTTCTCACCGGGCCTTGCGTTTACCGGCAATTATACCATCACGTTCACGCCCACGGTAGCCTGCCCCACAGGAAATTCCACGACCCCCATTCAGGTCAATCCCGGGGTGGCCATCACGTCGTGGGAGGTTCCTGAATTGGTGTGCTCGGATGCTCCTCCGGCGGTTTTCACCACGGATGCGCCGGGGGGCGTTTGGACAGCGGATTGTGGGGGGTGCCTCAGCTCCGATGGAACCTTTGACCCCGCACTTGCAGGGGCCGGAACGTACCCCGTGAGCTATGTTGTTGCGAATGCGGCGTGCGCGGATTCCATGGAATGGGAGGTGGCCGTGGCCCTCGACCTGTCGGGAACCTATGCCGGAGCGACGGCGGTCTGCATCGGGGAAGCACTCGAACTCGAATGGGTTTTAGATCCTGAGGTACCGGACCCCGGTTCGAGCTTGGGGGGTGTTTGGACCGCCCCCACCTGTGGCACATGCGTGGACGGCACAGGAACCTTCTCTGCACCTGCCGCAGGGGCCTATCCGGTGGTGTTTGACTTCGATGGCACGTGCGATGTGCCGGTCGAAGGCGTCATCACCGTGGTCGCGGCTCCGAATGCCGCCATCAATGCGCCTGCCTCGGTTTGCGAGACGGCCTCGCCTGTCGCGGTGACGGCCGCCACTCCGGGGGGCGTTTGGGACGCCTCCTGCACCGGCTGTTTCAGCGGCTCCGCGCTGAATCCCGGGGCCGCCGGTCCTGGCACGGTTACGCTGACGTACACCGTCAGTACCGCCTGTACTTCAACCTCTTCGGTGGACGTCGTCGTGCAACCAGAACTCTCAGGTGCGTTCGTTCCGACGGCTCCGCTGTGCCTCGGGGAGCAGGCGGTGCTCGACTTCGTATTCGATGCCGACATTCCTTCCGATGCCCAAACAAATGCCACCGGAACCTGGAGTTCCTCCAACTGTCCCGGCTGCATTCTGAACGCCACAAGTGGTTCGTTCGCGGCCACCCAGCCGGGAACGGTGGACGTGGTGTACACGTTTTCGACGGCATGTTCCTTGCCGATTGCAGGGTCCGTCACCGTCGGTGCGCCCGTGAATGCGACAGTAAATCCGGTTCCTGAATTGTGTGAATCTGAAGCGCCGATCTCCCTGACGGCAGCGGAACCCGGCGGACTATGGAGCGCCACCTGCGGCGCATGCGTGGACGGTGCGGGCCTCTTCGACCCAGCCGCGGCGGGCCCGGGGGTGCACACGGTGACGTACACCATCACGGATGTCTGCAGCGATTCAGACACCCAAACCGTCGAAGTCGCAATCCAACGGGATGCAACGGTGACGTTGCAGGAGTTGATTTGCCTCGATGCAGAAACGTGGCTCGCGACGGCCGGCTGGCCCGGCGGCGTTTGGACCGCAGATTGCGTAGGCTGTATTTCCGCTACTTCCGGGGAAATCGACCTCCTTGCGGCCGGCATCGGTCCTATGGAAGTGACCTACACGCTGTCGGGCCTGTGCGGCGACGAAGCGTCAGCGCTCACATCCATCGAAGGCTGTACCGTGGAATTTGTCAACGTATTTACGCCCAACGGGGACGACTCAAACGAAACGCTGCAATTCCCCTACCTGCCGCAATTCCCCGATCACCACCTGCGCATCTTTGACCGGTGGGGCAGGGTCGTGTTGGAAACCACGGGGTACCAAAACGATTGGACAGGAGAAGGCGCTGCCGAAGGAACGTATTACTACACCCTGACCATCAACAACTTCGGGACATTCACGGGCGACTTCACCCTCCTGCGCTAAGGCCTCGGCCTCAATGCATGGCCACGTGAAGCCCTAAGGTTCCCGCCGCCGCATACCGGTCGGGTGATTCCGTAAAGAGGGGGAGGAGGGGAGCTTCCACGAACACGCTGACCTTGCGTATGCCGACGAGCAGCCGGGCATTGAGTTGGAAGGTGTTGATGGCCAAATCGTGCGACGTCTCGCGCACCACGGTGCCTCCGGTCTTCGTTTCCCTCGCCAGCACCCCAAATACCCGGTATCCCCCCACTGCGCCGGCTTCGATGTGCAGTCCTTTGTCTGCTTCTCGTGCAGTCCGTACACTGGCCAGGATCGGAATGCGCACCCACCCCATGTTGATTCGGTTCCGGAGCACTTCGCCACCGCCGACCGCTTGCACATCGATCCCAGAAGTATCCGGATTCCACCGGTAGGCGTTGTCGATGCCCACGCGCCACCAATCCACCCCCACCCCGGTGGTGATGCCTACGAGGTTGCCGAGGATGCGCTGGCGGTATTCGATGGGATTTGCCTCCAGTCGCCAATTCGAAGCCGCGTTCGAAGTCACCCACTGCCACGACGTCGGCGCTTCATAGGCCACGTCGTTTGCGAGGAGCCGCCACGGATCCCAGTCTCCGCCGTCCGTTTGGTGCATGAAAATCCCCGTGCCGACCCCGAAGCCTGCCCAATTTCCTTGTTGGCCCCACTTCTTCCGCTCCTCAGCCGTGACAGAACGCGCGCTGTCGCACGGGAACACCGAAGGGAATGCAACCGAAGCAGTCGACCACAACATGCAGCCGGCGACGAAATAGCGGTGTTTTTGAAATTCCATGGTACACGAATGTACTCCTTCAACGGATTCAGTCGCGATTTCGTTCGCGCACCGTGAAGACCCTGCTCAGATTGAATCCGAAATAGATGTCACCCGCCCCCCACGTTCCTGCAGTTTGTGTAAGGAAGGCCGACTCAAACATCCCACTGGAATTCGTGAGGTGGAGCTGGAACACGTGTCCGCCGGTTTCGATGTCGCAGCCGATGGAGGCACTGGGCTTCATATCGGGGGTGCGACCCGCCGCGAACACATGCAGCTCCCCGTTCAAGCTCAGGCGCGAGGTGAGTTTGTACCGCCCACCGAGGCCCACCGTGTAGACGTCATGGGCGACATCCGGCGTAGAGACGAGGTTGCGGTGCGTCATGGACGGAACAAGGACCACGCTGAGGTCGTCGCTGACTTTCCGGGCAAACACGGCTTGATGGACAAACGACAGCCGCGAAGTGAAGTAGTTCGTGCGTTCTGGATCGGGCCAGCGTGTGCCGGTGCAAAACGCTGAACTGAAGAGGGTCAAGGAGAACGGAAATGCGCGGCCTCCGGTCGTTTGGCGCAGCAGCCGGAGCTTTGCGCTGGCCTCGTAGGTTTTGCCCAACGTGCTTCGGCCGACGCCTACTTGCAACCGGTCGGTGAGCCCGTAATCAAAGGACATCTTCATCGACGCATTGTCAAGTCCCCACAACGCGTAGGCCCCTTCATTCAGCCGTCCGAAGCGGTGGGCAATGACAAAGTGCAAGACCCCAGAGGCCGCAGTTTCATTGCTTTGGACGTTGATGACGCGGGTGTCCTTGAAGGTGGCACTGACGGGCACCGTGGGAGCTTCGACCCCCTCGTTGAGCACATCCAACAAATCCGGCTGCGCGATGGCCGTGCTCCCGCAACACAGCGCCGCGACGAGGCCCGCGTGCCACGTGCGCCTCATCGGGGATCTAGCGTGCAGTTGACAGTCACCGGAATGGAAGCAGCAATCTTTTCACGCACCACTTCCGGAATGGTGATCTTGTGGTCTTTCGTCGGGATTTCAAATCGCGCAGAAATCACCCACTTCCCGCCTTTCAACTGCAATGTGGCCGGGATGGTCCGTTCCACTTCTACCCCGTGCACGCTCAACTTTCCTTTTGCCTGAACCGAATGCGGCTTCCCATCGGCCCATGCGCTCGACCACCCCACCACGGTGCCTTTGAACGTCGCGTTCGGAAACTTCTCCGACTCGAGGTAATTCTCATTAAAATGTTCCTCCATCAAGGCTTTTTCGAAGTGAAATCCTCGGATAGGGACTTGGAATGCAAAGCCGCCGTCGGCGGTGTTCAACACGGCACTCATTTGGGCATTCGATGCCGAAATGTCCTCCACGGGTGTCGAAGAATGGAAGGACACCGAACCTGCGCGGGTCATGAACTGCTGAGCGCCTGCCGCACCTGCGGCCACACTCAATGCGAGGGCAAGAAGAATTTTCATGGGAAGGGGATTCAGTTGTTCGGGGCGCCCGCTTGAATCCAAGCGGAAAGGGATGAAAGATCGCAGGAGCTGAGGGGACCTGAAGGAGGCATGGCACCACTGCTCCCTGCGGTTCGGTTGACCCGGTCCTCGGCCCCGCCAGTAGTGAAGGCCGCTGCAATGGCAGCATGGCCTTCCAAGGTCAATCCGCCGTCCGGGCTGGCCCCTGAATGACAGCCCGCACATTCCGTAGCGATGAGCGGTTCGATGTGGCCTGCAAAGGTGACGGCTGCGGTATCGCAGGGCACGGAGGGCCCGTACAGCTCCGACTCCACGTCGTAGTAACACCCCGAGAGGAGGGCGGCAAGACCCGCAACAAAGGTCAGAATGCGCATCAGTTGTTCAGTTTTCCGTCGGCAATCCACAACTCAATCGCTCGGATTTGGCACGCGGACAGCGGATTGCCAGAAGGGGGCATCGCAGAAACGCCGCCGCCGGTTTGGCGAACGGCCGCAAGCAAATCACGGGTATCGATGGCAGAAACCACCCCCGCATGCGTGGACAGGTTCACCCCCCCGTCGGGCGACGCGCCGCTGTGGCAGGACACGCAGCGGTCCGCGAGGAACGGAACGAGGGTCCCAGAGTACGTCACATTCAACGTGTCACAGCCCCCTTCGCAGCTGAGGTTCAATGCGCCTTGCTCGATCCAGTCGGCAATTCGCCCGATTTGTTCCGCACTGAGCGCAGCAGCAGGAGGAGGGGGCATGATTTTGTTCGGGTTGTCTTCCACCAACACCTCCCACAACTCACTGGCCCCGGGATTGCCCGGCACGACGAGGTTCGACTCACCGGACTGGAAAATGGCCGCGTAGCTGTCGAGCCGGATGTCCTCCGCCGCGGAAGCATCGTGGCAACCGCTCTGCGCACAGGCGGACTGAAGCAAAGGCAGGATATCTTGTTGGAAATAAACCACCTCCGGGTCGCAATCCACCACCACCACGGGCGGCTCGTCCCCGGTGGGCGTCCACGGCGCGTGCGTACATCCTCCGGCCCACACCGCACACATGCCCAGTCTGAGCAGGAGATGTTCTCGCTTCTTCATGATTGAATTACGCGCTGTCGTGCGTTTTCCTTGGCAAAGTTCGGACCAAATTTGGGTTTCGGGCAGGATATTTGGGCCGAAAATTACATCCCATGGGCAGGGCGTTCGAGTTCCGGAAGGAACGCAAATTCAAGCGGTGGGCGGCGATGGCAAAGACCTTCGCCCGCCTGAACAAAGACATCATCATGGCCATCAAGGACGGAAACAGCTCCGATCCGACCATGAACCCCCGGCTGCGGGCGGTCCTTCAGAATTGCAAGGCCGCAAACATGCCAAAGGACAACGTCGAGCGAGCCATCAAGAAGGCCACCGACAAAGACACTTCGGACTTCAAACAGGTGACGTTTGAAGGCTACGGCCCGCACGGCATCGCGATTTTCATCGAAACCGCGACGGACAACAACAACCGCACGGTGGCAAACATCCGGAGCTATTTCAACAAGCTCGGGGGGGCGCTGGGCACTTCAGGCAGCGTGGAATTTATGTTCACCCACGTGTGCTTTTTCAAGCTCAACGGGGCAGGAAGGGATGCCGATGAGCTCGCCCTGGACCTGATCGACCACGGGGCGGAAGAGGTCGAAGCCGACGGTGAGGCCATCGTGGTCTACGGGCCGTTTGAAGCCTTCGGCGCGTTGCAGAAAGTGCTCGAAGAATTGGGAATCGAAATTCTCGAGTCGGGACTTGACCGCATTCCCAGCATGACGAAAGAGCTCGACCCGGAGGCAACGGCAGAAGTGGAAAAGTTGCTCGAGCGGATCGAGGAAGACGACGACGTGCAAAACGTCTACCACACGCTGGGCTCGTCGTCAGAGGACTGAAGCAGCCGCGTGGCCCGGAGCGAACTCCGTGGCTTCGAGCTGAAAATGCGGCAACGCCGCGAACAGGTGATCGAACACGTCCGATTGCAGGGTTTCGTACGATTCCCAGTCTTTCGCAACCGAAAAGCAATAGACCTCTAAGGGAATGCCTTCCGTTGTAGGTTGCAGTTGGCGGACGAGCAAGGGCATCTCGCCGTTTACGCGGGGCAAGCTGCGGAGGTACGAAATGGCATAATTGCGAAACAGGCCCAAATTTGTGAACCGGCGGCCGCTCAAGGGGTGGGTGTGAAGCGCAGGCTGCGACGTATTCGCCGCCTCGATTTCCGCCTTGCGGGCCGCGAGCCACGGGCGAAACGTCTCGAGTTGGAGCAGGCTTTCGATGAGGGAATCCGAGGCGAAGTGCACGGAGGTACTGCGCACGAGGAGGTGGCGTTTGATCCGCCGTCCATCCCCTTCTTGCATCCCCCGCCAGTTCTTGAAGGAATCAGAAATGACGGCGTAGGCGGGAATGACGGTGTAGGTGAGGTCCCAGTTTTGGACCTTCACCGAGGTCAGGTTGATTTCGACGACCGTGCCATCGGCCCCGAATTTGTCCAACTCCACCCAATCGCCCAGCCGCACGAGGTCGGCGGTGCTCATTTGGACGCTGGCCGTCAGGCCGAGGAGCGCATCGCGGAAGACCAGCAAGATGATGGCCGTGGCCGCCCCCAAACTGCCGAGAATGACCCCGACCGATTGTCCGCTGAGGGTCGCCACCAGCGCGAGCAAGGCAAGGATGCCGACGAGGATTTTTCCGACCTGGATGTAGCTGTTGATGGGCTTGTCGCGGAGGGAACCCACGTCCGCAAAGGCCGTGCGAAACCCGTTGAGCAGCGCGAAAACCACCAACACGGAATTCACGATGCCACCCAGTCGGAGCGTGCGGCTCACGAACAACTTGCCCACCGGGTAGTGCTCGAGTGCCACATCCGCGACCACGCCCATGACCACGAGCGGCAAGAACAACGCAAGCCGATTGAGGAAGGGGCTGTTCATCACCTCCCAGCCCGGAGCGGCCGGAAGCGAGCGTTTCCACTCACGCAAGGTCACTCCGAGCGCCAACCGCAACACCCACCAGCCCACGGCCGCCGCCAGTGCACCAAGCCCGAGCATCGCCGCCACTTCACTGGCTTCCAGCGGAACAGGTGCTCCAGCCCAGGCCTCTGCCAGCCGCTCTGCCCACGTAGATGAAGGTTCTTCCATGCCTCCGAAGGTACAATTGTGAAAAACGAGTGAACAACCTGTTCATCCGCTGTGGAAAACGAGCGTGTCCTTCTGCGAAGTTTGTGTTCGGAGACGTGTACGCTAGTTCGGCGACCCGTCCCGGTACCGGGAGGGCGGGCGCACCCGTTTTGTGAAGGCCTCTGGCAGCTGCTGGGGGCCTTCGCTTTCTCCGCCCTACCTTCGCCCGATGAACCGAAAAACCGTCGACGCCCCCGGCACATTGCTCGATTTCCTGGTGGGAACGTGCGGCGTGGCCACGAATACCCGCGCGCGCAAATCCATCAAGGCAGGGGAGGTTACGGTGGACGGGATTCCCGTGCGCATCCCTTCTACGGCGCTTGTGGCGGGCCAAAAAGTGGCCTGGGGCAAGACCACCGCGCGCGATTTTGATGTCGCACCGGTGCGCCCGGTGAAGGCCGCAAAGCCGGCCGCGGCTCCGGTGGAACCTCCGTTTGAAATCGTGCACGAAGACGAGGACCTCATTGCCTACATCAAACCGGCAGGCTGGGTGTTCGCATCCCCGCGGCCCCAAGTAAAATCTGCTTACAGCCGCATGCGCGAATGGCTCGCGGTGGCGCGGCCGGAATGCACGGACCTCCATTTTGTCAACCGCATCGAAATGGAGTCTTCGGGGATTTGCATCATCGCGAAAGACCGCCGTGTCCGCACGGAACTGCAACATCACTGGGGCTCCTTTGCGAAGCGGCTGTATCTGATCATCGAAGGAGCGGTTCCTGTGGACGGAGACATCACCGTCCTTGAACAAGGGGAGAAGGGGCGGACCATTTTGGCCTATCCCTACCGCGCCATGCGGGCAAACGACCGGTACACGATGCTTCGCGTGGAAGCCGATCCGGATGACATTCCAGCGCTGTTGGGCGGCTTGCGCAGGCTGAATGCCGTGCTGATCGGCAAAGGCAAAGAAGCCCCAGACCCGCTGGGCCGCGCGGGCATTCACTTGTTCGAAGTGGCCCTGCAGCTCGGAGCGGGGAAGGAGCTCGTGTTGAAGTCTCGGGTGCCGCGCGAGTTTTTATCGCTCATGCGCGGCGGGAAAATCAGAGGGCATAGCGCGCCGAAAGCCAATCCCGCAACTCCCGCGAATCGCCCGGTGAAAGGGTACGAAAAGCGAGCCGCATCGCCCGCCGGAGCATCACGGGCTCCCCGTGCACGTGGCGAATAAGCGCCTTGTACTGTTCCAGCACGGTCGGAGGATGCTCCAGGGAAATGCCGAGGGGTGCCATTTAGATGCCTTTTTGTGGCTCCTCGTACGCGGCCAGAGGCACGCGGGTTGCGCCTGCGAGAAACGACAAACGCCGGGACGTTTCCCGGCGCTTGCTTAACCTAAACCAAATCAACTTGCGATGCCTTTTCCGCCGATGCGGAACGCTGCTTGTTGACCTTTCCATTGCAAGGGGTATGCCAAATCGCGCCGCCCCGCCGGACTGAAGCGCCAACTCCCGTTAATTTTGGCCCCAAAATCTCTCCCCATGGCCGCTCCCGTGTACATCGTTTCCGCCGTTCGCACCCCGATGGGGAGCTTTCTCGGCAAACTCGCTTCCCTGTCCGCCCCTGAACTGGGGGCCACGGCCATCCGCGCGGCGCTCGAACGGGCGGGCCTTCCCGCCGAGGCGGTCGATGAAGTCTTCATGGGCCACGTCCTGCAAGCGGGGGTAGGCCAAGCGCCGGCCCGCCAGGCCGCGCTGAAGGCCGGCCTGCCGAACACGGTCCCGTGCACGACCGTGAACAAAGTGTGCGCCAGCGGCATGAAGGCCATCGCTTTGGGTGCCCAAACGGTGGCTTCGGGCCAGGCCGACGTGGTGGTCGTGGGAGGGATGGAGAGCATGAGCCAAGTGCCGCATTACCTCCGCGCCCGGGAGGGGGCGCGGTTTGGCCACCAACAACTGACCGACGGGATGCTGCTCGACGGCCTGACGGACGTCTACAGCAACCGCCACATGGGCACCTGCGGCGACGCCTGCGCTGAAACCCACGGCTTCAGCCGCGAAGCGCAAGACGCCTTCGCCGTGGAAAGCTACACGCGCGCGGCCGCAGCCTGGCAATCCGGGGCGTTTGCCGACGAAATCGCAACGGTTGCGGTGCCGCAGCGCAAAGGCGATCCCGTCCTTGTAACGGAAGATGAAGAGTACCGGAACGTGGTGCTGGACAAGATTCCCGGCTTGCGGCCTGCGTTTTCGCCCACGGGCACGGTCACCGCGGCGAATGCCTCGACCTTGAACGACGGCGCGAGTGCGCTGGTGCTGTGCTCTGAAGGGGCCCTGGCGAAGTTCGGGCTGACCCCGCTGGGCACCGTCGCGGGGGCAGCCGATGCTGCGCACGAGCCCGAGTGGTTCACAACGGCGCCGGCCCTGGC
>Ga0172372_10008201_pt1 | contig 13841 bp, 11 predicted proteins | sample LakKiv5m_2_FD_114544 | JGI IMG/M metagenome (GOLD analysis project Ga0172372, IMG submission 114544) | Freshwater microbial communities from Kabuno Bay, South-Kivu, Congo - kab_092012_9.5m | ecosystem: Environmental > Aquatic > Freshwater > Lake | place: Democratic Republic of the Congo...
CATCCTCACCCAGGCTTTGGACGAACTCAAACTTCCCTATCTTCCCTCCCATGCCAACTTTGTCTTGTTTCAATCAGGAAGAGACATCACGCAATTGAATGCCGCGATGGCCAAAAAGGGGATCGGCGTAGGCAGACCCTTTCCTCCCCTCAACGATTGGTGCCGCATCTCCACGGGTACGCTAGAAGAAATGAACCTTTGCGTAAAGGCCCTAAAGGAAGTACTAAGGTGATGCTCTCATCTCCGCCGAGGCGGATAATGTTTGCAAATCCGCCGCGGCGGATGGTCCTGCAAAGTGAACGCATCCTACTACGCCCACTAGAGCAGGAAGATTTGCCTGCCTTGCTGGAATTGACGCAGGATCCGGGGCTGTGGACCTATTTCACCCATGACTTGAGGACGCCTGCTGGCCTGGAAGCCTGGGCTGCAGGGCATTTTTCGGGGGATCGCTTCCAATTTGTGGTGGTGGATCAAGGGAGCCAGCAACTTTTAGGGTCTACGGGATTTGGCAATTACTCCCCTCGGGACCAGCGGATAGAGATTGGCTGGACCTGGCTGGGACGTACTGCCCAGGGTACGGGCACCAACCGGGAGATGAAGTCCCTGATGCTTACCTATGCTTTTGAGGAATTGGGTATGCTGCGTGTGGAGTTCAAGACCGATGTGCTCAACCTCCCCGCTCGCAAGGCCCTACTCCGACTCGGCGCCACCGAGGAAGGGATATTGCGTAGCCACACCCTCATGACCCAGGGCAGAAGGAGAGATACGATTTATTACAGTTTTTTGAAAGGGGAGAAGTGGTTAACTGGTGAATTGATTAATCGTTAAAATTGTTAAGATCCTGATTGGCATTTGTTTAAACCCCGAAGGGGTGAACCTATTATGACCCCGGGTAAAACCCAGGGTTAACCGGCGGTATAGTTTAGGAGAGCCCCGAAGGCGGCGAAACAAAAAAGGAAAAGTATCGCCACCTTCGGGGCTCTGAATTTCTAATACTCCTAATAACCCCCGGTTCCACCGGGGGTCATCGTTGTTCAGTTCCTTCGGAACTGGGATTTACCACTAATTCTTCCCTCCGATTCCCACAGAAAAATACCACAGATCAAACCAATTAAATCAGCCTATTTTTTCTTCTTAGAATCAATAAAACACAAAACTTAGGATTCACAATCAATAAAAGCCTACTTTTTCGGAATCTATTCCGAAAAAGTATTGACTATTTTGGATTTCATTCCGAAAAGGTTGAATGTTTCAGTCACTTGTCAAAACTGGCAATTTCTTGTCTTCTTCTAAAATAGTTCCTCCTCGAAAATTCCTTCGCGTCTTCGCGTCTTTGCGAGAATAACACTTTACCTACCTTTCTTCGGCAGGCAGGTATCTGCGTCTTGCCCGCCGTGGCGGGTCTTTGCGAGATAAATCCTTGTCCTGACTTCAGAAGAAAAGCCTGATTACCGCAGGTAATTTAAACCTTCGAGGTCTTCTTTGGAGACTTGGTTACTGCAGGTAATTTAAACCTTCGATACGCCGCGGCGCATCAAAGGATGGGCATACCGCTCTACCAAGCGTTCGGCGCAGCGCTCCCCATCCATGGCGGCGGAGACGATGCCCCCCGCATAGCCGGCCCCTTCTCCGCAGGGATACAAGCGCTTGATTTGGGGATGCTCAAAGCTCTCCTTGTCGCGAGGAATACGCACCGGGGAAGAAGTACGGCTCTCCACCCCGATCAACTGGGCCTCGTTGGTGTAATACCCCTTCATCTTTTGCCCAAAGGCTTCGAAAGCCATCGCCAAGCGCGCAGCAATAAAGTCCGGCAGTACCTCCCGCATTTCTACGGCCTCCAAACCGGGCTGATAGGACGTATCCAGCAAGCTGCCACTCACCTTTTTGTTTACAAAATTCACCATGCGCTGCGCGGGAGCCACTTGGTTTTTACCACCCAGTTCCCAAGCACGCTTTTCCACTTCAGCTTGGAAGTGCATCGCAGCCAAGGGACCGTATTTCTGGTATTGGGGGAGGTCCTCGAGTTCCACCGATACCACCATCCCCGAGTTGGCAAACTTACTGTCTCGGCGGCTGGGGCTCATCCCATTCACCACCAACTCACCCGGAGCAGTGGCTGCCGGCACGATAAACCCACCTGGGCACATGCAAAAGCTAAATACTCCTCGCTGCACCCCTTGGTAATTCGTCTGCTGCACCAAGGAATAGGCAGAGGCTGGCAGGTAAGGGCCACGGTCCACCGCGCAGTGGTACTGGATCCGGTCTATTAAGGACTGGCTATGTTCGATCCGCACGCCGAGGGCAAAGGGCTTTGCCTCAATCAAAATGGCTTTCCGATGAAGCAGTTCAAAAATATCCCGTGCGGAGTGGCCTGTAGCCAGGATCACCCCTATTCCTTTAATTTGATCCCCATGTTGGGTGATCACGCCCCGGATCTCATTTCCTTCCAGGATGAAGTCTTCCACGCGCGTGTCAAAAAGAACCTCCCCTCCTTCTTCGAGGATTGTTTCGCGAAGTTTGGCGACCAGTACGGGGAGTTTATTCGTCCCGATATGCGGATGCGAGTCCACTAGGATCTCCTCGGTGGCGCCATGGGCCACGAGGATCTCCATGATTCGACGGATATCACCTCGCTTCTTGGATCGGGTATAGAGCTTGCCATCGGAGTAGGTGCCTGCTCCTCCCTCCCCAAAGCAGTAGTTGGAATCGGGATGGACAACCCCCTCCTTGTTGATGGCAGCTAGGTCGCGGCGGCGAGCGCGCACGTCCTTGCCTCGCTCGATGAGGATAGGTTTGACTCCCAGTTCAATGGCTCGCAATGCGGCAAATAATCCTGCTGGCCCTGCTCCCACGATGAGGATGGGATCGGCATTGGCTACGTTTTCGTAGGTAGGGAAATGGTCCAGCAAGGAACCGGGGGATTCGTTGATAAAGAGTTCAGCCTCCACATTCACGAGCACCTTCCGGCCTCGGGCATCGATGGAGCGACGCGTTTGTCGTGCGAATGTTTGAGAACTATCTGCGGGTACCCCCGCCTTCTTCAATACGGCCTGCTTGAATAGCAAGTCGTCGTAAGCCTCCTCTGGGGAGAGCTGTAGGGAAAAAGTTTGTTTCATGGTAAGGTAGTTATCCTTAAAAGGGAAGGTAAAAATACGAGGTTGAATTGGTTAATTGTTGAATCGTTAAAATTGTTAAAGGTTAAATGTTAAGGGCATGCCTGCCGGAGGCAGGTTGATTGGTTAACTTTAAAAAAAGTGAGGGGTTTAGGGAGGGCAATTACTCCGAAGGAGCAAAACAAGGATGACCGCGGGTGAAACCCGTGGTTGATAAGCGATTTAGAATTGGAGAGCCCCGAAGGCGGCGATACTTCATTTTTTTTGTATCGCCGCCTTCGGGGCTCTGACATCCACTATATTTCTCAACCCACCGGTTTCACCGGGGGTCATCCTTGTTTAGTTCCTTCGGAACTGGTCTGTGCGGTATCTTCTATCCAATCCGTGTAAAAACAAAAAATCCGCCCTGCAGCGGATTTAGAAAAACATTCCACTAAAATAATTTTAGTCTCGCAAAGAAGAGAAGGCGCTAAGGTTTAGCCCGCCACGGCGGGTGAATCCGCTGAGATAGATTAGTCCGCCTCAAAGGAAAATCAAAATCTGCGTGTTTTTTCCTCTTCAATCTGCGTGAAAACAAACACCATCCTTTACCTTTTCTCCAAATGATCGATAGAAAGTCATTCTATCGATCATCAAATTCGTTTTTTTGATCTATAGAAATAAATTAAATCGCTCATTCAATGGATTGAGGAGAAAGCAGATTAATCAAATTTCACTCCAACTAAGAGCTAAAGAGCTTGATCTAGAGGTCATAGCGTACGGGAGGTATTCAAACTAATCCGCAACTTTTTCGCTCCCAAATAGGTACAAGTACTTAAAAATTACCTAAATTCTAAAACAGTTTAAATCAACCAAATTGATTAATTAAAATTTCAACTGTCTCATTATGAGTAAATTAAAAAAAATCGAAGTTGAAGGCACTACCATCGGCATTGTTAACCACAATGAAGAAGATTATATCAGCCTTACCGATATGCTGAAAGCTAAAGATGGTTCATTTTTCATCAGTGACTGGCTTAGAAATGCAAATACCCTTGATTACATCAAGGCATGGGAGACAATGAACAATCCGCATTTTAATTATGGCGAATTCGCCACAATTAGACAGGAGGCTGGATCCAATTCATTTAAGGTCAGTGTAAAAGAATTAATGGAAAGAGTGAATGTGACCTGCATGCTAGCGAAAGCAGGTAGATATGGGGGTACTTACGCACACAAAGATATTGCCTTCAACTTTGGTATGTGGATTAGTCCAGTGTTTCAGCTCTATATCGTAAAAGAATATCAAAGACTCAAAGAAATAGAAAGTAATCAGTACAATTTGGAATGGAATGTAAAACGGGTTTTGAGCAAGGTAAACTATACCATTCAAACAGATGCCGTGAAAGAATACGTACTCCCTCAATCCACCTTGCCTGAAGCTAAAAAAACGTAGCGTATGCCGAAGAAGCCGATGTAATTAATCTGGCTCTCTTTCAGTGTACTGCTAAAAAGTGGCGAGAAGCTAATCCCAAGTTAGCTATGCAAGGGATGAATATCCGGGACATTGCCAGTATTAATGAGTTGGCAATTCTATCCAATTTAGAATCTGCAAACGCAGATATGATCCGAAATAGCATTTCTAGACTAGAGCGCTTTCAGAAATTACTTGAAATTGCGCGATACCAATTAGAAATTTTAAATAAACAAGATTTTTTAAAGTCCCTCAAAAAAACTAAACAGGATATCTATCTAGAAGGGGGCATTCAAAAATCATCCTCTGAATAGTTTCATAAAGTTCAATCCTTTTTTAAAAATATAATTATCTGCAATCACACCAGCATCTTGAAGTCTGGTTGAAGTACAGATCGACAGACGACTGTCTACAGTCCAAAGTACACTTTATGGAACTTCAAATGATATTTTCTTTGGGTCCTAGTGAAGAACATATTATCATTGAGAAGTAAAAACTCGTTTACATCACATCAAGATTTACTGTCAATTCTTGAGGTAAATAAAAGTACTTGAATCAAAATTGTTCGAAGAAAAGTAAAAGGAATAACCTCTCTAATGATTGTAAAAAGCACAATAAACCAATGAAATAGTTTGGAGTCTGAAAAACGATAATGAAAGGTACCCAAGAAAACATCAAACTCTTCCGTTCTCTTTTCATGGGGCGTGAAGATGTATTTGCTGTCCGATGGGAGAAAGAAAACAAGTATGGCTATATGCCAGCGGTTTTTTTTGATCATTTTCGTTTAAAGACTCATAAAATGAATGGAGGAACATTTCAGAGTTTTACAGAAAAGTCTTATTTAGAACTTACGGATGAGCAAATTCAAAAGCACCTTGAAGGGGCCCACCAAATTGGAATCTATCCACTTCTACAGGACAATACAACTTGGTTCCTAGTAGCGGATTTTGATAAAGCAAATTGGCTAGATGAAGCCATTATTCTTCTTAATACTTGTAAAGAACAAGGAATTCCAGCCTATTTGGAGCGTTCTCGTTCAGGTAATGGCGGACATGTTTGGATATTTTTCGACAAACCATATCCAGCCGTTAGAAGTCGGGAAATATTTATTTCCATTTTGGAACAATCAGGCACATTTTCAATTTTTGATAAAAGTTCAAGTTTTGACAGATTGTTTCCCAACCAAAATTATCTTTCAGGTAAAGGCTTCGGAAATCTAATTGCATTACCTCTTTTTAAACCCACTTTTGAAAAAGGAAATAGCTGTTTTATCAATCCAGAAACATCTGAACCCATAGCTGATCAATGGGATTTCCTCAGAAGAATACAAAAAGCTTCTATAGATCATTTAGACTTACTTTATGCTGGATTAGGGTCATCCATAGATGCTAACTCATCTAGTGTTAAAAAGGAAAAATTGACCATTACTTTAAACAAGTATATAAGTCTAAGTCGTGATGGACTAACCCCAACACTCATTAATTACCTAAAAGAGGAATTGAATTTTGCCAATTCCGAGTATTTCATCAAAAAGAAATCCGGTAGAAATACTTTTAAAACAACCCGATATTTCAAATTAATTGAAGAGACAGAAAGTCAAATTTTTATTCCAAGAGGATTTATTGGAAAGCTGATCCGTTTTTGTAAGCAATCACAAATCGAATTTGAGTTTCAAGATGAAAGAAAGTTAAAGCCTTCAACAGCTTTTTCGTTTAATGCTGCTTTGCGAAATCATCAACTTGATCTAATTGCAAGTGCTTCAAAAAAAGATTTCGGAGTAATCGTTGCCCCACCAGGTTCAGGAAAAACGATTATTGGTTTAAAAATCATTGCCGACAGAAGCCAACCAGCCCTTATTATTGTTCACCGAAAGCAATTATTAGAGCAATGGTCAGAGCGGATAGAAGCATTTTTGGGAATTCCGAAAATTGATATTGGGGTTATCGGTCAAGGAAAGTCAAAATTAGGTAAACAAATAACCCTAGCAACAATTCAAAGTTTGCCAAAACAATTAGAATATGTACAAAATCAATTCGGAATCATTATTGTGGACGAATGCCACCATGTTCCAGCTGAAACTTTTAGAAATACGATTGGGGAATTACAGGCATTTTATCTCTATGGTTTTACTGCTACCCCATTTAGAAAATATAATGATGGTAAATTAATCTTTACCCATTTAGGGGAAGTAATTGCCACTATTCAATCAACTGAAATAGACAATTATAAACTAGCAAAAATCGCTATCCGAAATACGGAATTAAATGTTCCTTATAACACCAAAACAGATAATTTTGAGTCTTTGTCCAAAATATTAGTTCACGATACAGCCCGAAATAACCTGATTTTGAAAGATGTAAAAACGGAATTGAATCAAGGAAAAAAGGTGGTTATCATTACCGAGAGAAAAGAGCACATTGATACCCTGTATTTGTTTTTGAAACAATGTTACGAAGTCATTGCACTCAGTGGAGAAGATTCAACAACATCTAAAAAATCAAAATGGGGAATTTTACAAAAAGGTAACTTTCAGGTTTTAATTACAACAGGGCAATATTTTGGAGAAGGAACAGACTTACAAAACATTAACTGCTTGTTTTTGGTATACCCATTTTCTTTTGAAGGTAAATTAATTCAATATATCGGCAGAGTACAACGCTCTGAAATTAACCCAACTATTTATGACTATAGAGATTATAAAATTGATTATCTGAATAAACTTTTCCTAAAACGAAATTCATATTATCGGAAAATTGAAAAACAAGCAACTCTATTTGATGAGCCAAAGGACGAAGTCTCAACTACAAATTACATATTTTCAGTAGAAAAGAAAATCAAAGTCCCAATCGAGGAATTGGAATTTCATTATGGAAATATCGCCTTTAAGTATTCTATCTATGAAATGAACATGGTTCTTGAATTTCAAGTAGAAAACATAGAATTAAGGCCAGAATTTGAGGTTCTAAAACCCTATTTTATCAAAACCTTGAAATCAAAGACTATTGCGGTAGAAATATTTGCCGAGTTTGAGAAAGGTGAATTGGTTTCTCAAGTAGCACTATCTACTGACATTGACCATATCAATAAAGAGATTATTGAAGGCGTTAAATATCAATTTCTAGTTAATGGATTGATAAAACGATCCACTCTAACTAAACAAAACATCTTGACATCTGATGAATTACAAGAACAAGGAAAGATTTTTTCAAATCCAGAAGATTTATTGAATCAAATTCTTTCAAAAAAGCAGTACAAACATTCACAACATATTCAGTACTTGGCAGAAAGACACGAAAGTCAATTAATGAAGATTCGTTTTGTACTCAATCCTTTTTCTTTAGTATTTCTACTTGCAGGAGAACGAAGTTATTTTGTGATTTTAGAAACATTAGACACCGAAGAAGCCACTTACATGTGGCATAGTCCTAAAAATAAAGCATCACTAATTGAAGAAGTTAAACAAATTGACAACCAGCTAAACATAATTAGAGAAAAAGGAAGACAGTATTTTTTAGAAAATAGCCCAGACAATTTTACTCGAATTTTACATGACTATTCAGCAAATAAAAAAGGTTTTATATTGTGGAAATCTGCAATTGAAGAGTTGAATTAACCTACCCTAAGAATCTAAATATTGGGCAGAATAATAGGCACCGTTTATAAAAAATAGGCGCTAAATCTATTTTTTATTAAAAGTAAGCACAAACGGAACCGAAATCCAATTCAAAAAGTAGCACGGTTTCCACTGAAACAGGTGGCACAAATCGAACCGTATTATCCACCTGCGGAAGGCAGGTGCTAAGCCTGCCTATCTTCCACGGCGGACAGGGCGCAAAGGTTTATTTCGCCGTGGAGGATGAATCCACCGCGGCAGGAAAACCAAAATCTGCGTATTTTTTCCTCTTCAATCTGCGTGAAAACAAAAAAATCAATTGTTTATCTCGCAAAGAAGCAAAGCCGCAAAGGATTAGTCTGCAGAGGAGGACAGGTCCGCCGTGGATGACAGGTCCGCCGTGGAGGACAGGTCCGCCGTGGAGGATGACTCTGCAGTGGTACAAACATAAGCCAAAGGTCAAAGCCTAATTTTCCTACAGACAAACTCAGACCAGGACTTAACTGGCAACTTACTTCCAGCCTCCAAAACTTGTCGAATGAAATTATCACAGTCTTGTTCCAGCAATTGCCCATTTTCAACTGCCTGACATAAAAAATCCATTGTAGTCAGGTAATCCAACTGATGGAGTTTACAATAGGAAGCTGTATCCTTCAGGTTACTGCTCGCTAAAATATCCCTAGAATACCGAACTAGGGCAAGGCATGCTGACTCTCCATCTCCTTTGAACATTTTTTTTAGGTAATGGTATTCTCGCTTCACTTGTGGATTGTCTTCAGGAAAAGGTATAAGTTCTATCAACTTGAATACCAGTAAATTATCTACCTCCCTTTTCCTTCCAGGCATCCGTTTCAATTCAGCATAGACCTTATCCAAAATTTTGATTGGAAATGGAAAAATTTTTGGAAGCAACGGTAATTGTCCCCCCGATATAAAATGAGCTAGTACGTCTGCATCAATTAAGATGATCCTGCTATTCCTTTTCCTCCCCATCGTTACCCAAGTCAAAAAAATTAATTCCTATATCCCCTAAAAGTTCCAAATAATGAGATTCGGAAATTCGTTCGGCATCAAAAAGCTTTTTTGCCATATCTCCGTAATCGCCAATCACCTCCGTCTTCAAATCTTTCTTATAAAGTTTGGTAGAATACCCGTATTGCAAAGCATGAGCTTGTACATGGGTACCGAAAGCAATTTCTTCTTTTTTACGGATCAACTTTAACTCGAGTAAGCGATTTAAAAGTGCTTTTCTTGAACATGAAAAATACTGCTCCAACTTCAAAATAGTACCAAGAGAAACCAGTCCCTGATTTAACTCTTGATCAGGAATAAGGGCCACAATTCCTTCATCTGGAATTAAAAATTTTGCAGCAAAAATATCTGCGAAAAACTCCTCCTTTGATTTTTTGTCGAATTTACCTACTTGGCAAACCTGGTAATCAAAATTCTTTTGGAAAAAAAGGTGGTAAAGCTCATGACAAATTGTGAAATGCTGATGCCCTAGCGTTCTTGCCGTATTGACCAGCATAAAGCGATTGTTATCCCCAGATTTAATCGATATTCCCGACACATCCATGTCCAAGGGCTTAAAAACAGTAAGCACCTCTAATTTTAGTAGAAGGCTTCTAAGAGGAATACTTTCCGTATTACTTAAGCCCAGCTCTGCCCTAAATTGTGCAGCCTGCTTTTCAACTACCAGCTGATTCATTAGCCAACAAGGATTTCATTTGTAAGTAATTTCGTACGATTTTTTTGAAGGCTGCAAGCTGAACCAAATCGGAAGGCCGCACGCTTTCCCCTCTAAAGGCCAGAGCAAGGTTAACTCGACTTACCTCAAAATTCTCCGTATAAAAATCAAATTCGTCGACCCCATATAAATTTGCCAAGGGAGTCATCACTGTCGTAGGCACAGTCCGGGCACCTGTTTCGTAATAACTTAATTCCACACGGGTAATCCCCAAAAATTCCGCAATCTCCTCTTGCGTAAATCCTAACTTTTTCCGGAGTAGCTGTAGATTACTTCCAATTCGTTGGTCTTCATTCATAAGGGTTTGACTTAAAAAATATGTTACAAATTTACACTATTTTTAAAATATTTTTAGTTTTTGTAACATTTATTTTTTGATCAGCCACGGCGGACTAATCAGCGGGCTTTTTCTCTTCAATCTGCGTGAAAACAAAAAATCCGCTATACAGCAGATTTAGAAAATTATTCTATTAAAATAGTTATGTCTCGCAAAGAAGAAAAGACGCAAAGAATCCCCCTTGCCCCCTTAATAAGGGGGAGTCGCCCAAATCCGAAATCAAGAATTTATTAAGAATTTTAGATAAAACACCTTCATGGAAATCGAAATTCATAAGAATAATTCTGCGGTACAAGAGATGTGACTCTCTCCCGATCCTCCGCGGCGGACGGGACAGGCTCTTGACAAGGGGGCGAGAGCCTGTCCCGTAGCATTACGGGAGGGCTTTAAAATCAACGCTCCTTTTCTTTTTAAATCCGGGTGAAAACAAAAATTAAAATCTAAAACTATATCCAAAGACATATAAAAATTGGTTAAAATTTATTTTTATACGCAAATGCATATAAATAAAATATTTTTGATAAATTTATACGCAAATACATATAGAATGAATCTAATAGCCGAATTTGTAAAAGGAAGAAGAAAGCAACTGGGGATGACTCAGGAAGATTTTGCCGACAAAGCTGGGGTAGCACTTACTGTAATTCGAAAAATCGAACAAGGCAAGGAAAACCTGAGTCTGTCAAAGGTAAACCAAGTTCTAAGCATGTTTGGCCATGTATTGAGCCCAATGAACCAAAAAGATGCGCACAGGAATAATCAAGTATAACCAAGAATTAGCCGGTATTTTAACGGAGGAAGATTCTGGAGAATATGTGTTTGTGTACGACGAATCTTACGTCCAAAAATACCCCAACCAATTCATCACGTTCCGGATGCCCGTAACCACTCGCCCCTATCGAAGCACACGCTTATTTCCTTTTTTTGATGGCTTGATTCCCGAGGGCTGGCTATTGAACATTGCGTCAGAAAGTTGGAAGATTCCTACAAATGACCGGATGGGACTACTTTTGGCTTGCTGCCAAAATGCAATTGGAGCTGTGAGTGTTCACCCCTTGAACTCGAACTAAAATGAATCGCTGTCTATACTGTTACGAACCTTTGCTTGCAGCTCATTCAGGGGATTACCATCCCCAATGCGTCAAAAAATTCTTTGGGACTACACATGCCCCTCAACTTCCCTATCATCTTTTTGAAATGGAGGTGTTGGCAAAACAGATAGCGGAAAGCTCAATTACTGTTCCGGGAGTTCAACCCAAACTATCCCTAGGATGGATAAAGACCGAACTGGAAAATGGGCATCAAGGACGACTGACGATCCTCGATGCGCTGGAGGGAATGTATATTTTGAAACCACAAAATCTCCAATACCCACAGCTACCTGAAAATGAGCACCTATCGATGCGGTTGGCAGCATTAGCAGGCATTGATGTCGTCCCTTCTACGCTGATTAGACTGGCTTCGGGCGAATTGTCCTACCTCACCAAGCGAATAGACCGAAAAGAGGATCATACCAAAATCCATATGATTGATTTCTTGCAAATCCTGGAGCTAGAAGACAAATACAAAGGGAATATGGAAACCTTGGGAAAAACTATTGGCGAATTATCGGCCAATACCCTGCTCGATAAACTAAGATTCTTCGAGTTGGCTGTATTTAATTATGTCATCGGCAACAATGACATGCATTTAAAAAACTTCTCCATGTGGCTTACCGACCAAGGCTGGACGCTATCGCCTGCCTATGATCTACTGAATGTCAAAATCATCCTCCCAAAAGACAAAGAGGATACTGCTCTCCTACTTGGAGGGAAAAAGATAAATTTCAATAGAGGCTATTTTGATCGACTTAGGGAAGTTTTAAAACTCAATGAAAAACAAGTCGCTGGTGTCTATAGAAGACTGGAAAAATGGATGCCAAAGGCTATTGCGCTCATTGAGAAATCTTTTCTCTGCGAAGATCTTAAAAAGGCATATAAAGAACGTGTTATTTTTGGATTAAAACAGGTGGTGGCGTGATAACTATCTGAAAACCAATAAAATAATCGACCCTTTTCCTCTTCAATCCGCGTAAAAACAAAAAAAAACCGCTGTTACCGGATTTTGAAAATCGTTACCAAAAAAAGTTATGGCGCGCCAAGACGCAGAGACGCAAAGGTTTTGTAAGTTCCCCAAGAATCTGCGTGTTTTTTCCTTGATAATCTGCGTGAAAACAAAGAATCCCCCTTGCCCCCTTAATAAGGGGGAGTCGCCCTAGTGGCAAGTCACCTAATTTCTAAGGATTAACCATCCTTTTATTAAAAAAATAGAGGTTTGATTTCAAAATACAGTTTCTGAGGGACATCTGATGCAATTCCCTCTTAACAAGGGGGCAAGGGGGATTTATTTAAAATAAAAAAAAGGGAAACGAATTTCCCTTTTAGTTCAATGGCTTTAACAATTTTAACTCGCCTGCGCCAGCAGGCTATTAACGATTTTAACGGCTTTAGCCTTTAATTCACCCGATCCAGCGTCTCGAAGCGTGAGGAATTAGATATAAACTCCGGTACCAGCACCTTCAGGTGACGGACTAGATCGTATTCGTTGTTTTTCTCGATCAACTCCGCGAAAAGTTCAATCTGGTTGCGAACCTTGTGGTAGGAATTTGGACTCACCTGCGCGATTAGGATCTTCGGATGGTGGGTCATCTGCACCCGCTCGTGGTCATTCAGCAGCTCTTCGTACAACTTCTCCCCTTCTCGCAAGCCGGTAAACTGGATTTCAATGTCCTCTCCTACTTTTTTACCAGAAAGCTCGATCATGCGCTTCGCTAGGTCAACAATCTTCACTGGGCTTCCCATATCAAAGACATAGACCTCTCCTCCATTCCCCATGATCCCTGCTTCCAGTACCAACTGGCAGGCCTCAGGGATGGTCATGAAATAGCGCGTGATATCTGGGTGGGTCACCGTCAGAGGACCTCCATTTGCGAGCTGCTTTTTGAAGAGCGGTACTACAGATCCATTCGAACCCAAGACATTCCCAAAACGGGTGGTGATGAAGCGGGTATGGAACTTCGTATGGTTGGTTTCCAAGTATTCGTTAAAGGACTGCACGTACATCTCTGCGGCACGTTTGGTCGCCCCCATCACATTGGTAGGATTTACCGCCTTGTCTGTGGAAACAAATACAAACTTTTCTACCTGATAGAAAGCAGACAGGTCCGCCATGTTCTTGGTGCCCAGCACATTGGTATGGATGGATTCCTCAGGGTAATGCTCCATCAAGGGTACGTGCTTGTAGGCCGCCGCATGAAATACCAGCTGAGGACGGTTGTCCTTAAATAACTCATTCAATCGCTTGCGATTGCGTACATCGGCCAAAACCGTCTTGATCGCAATACTTGGGTAGCGCTCCTTAAACTCTTGCTGTATATCAAACAAAGGCGACTCGGCAGCATCCAATAGAATCAGCAAGCTGGGCTTATAAAAGGCGATCTGCCGACAGAGTTCCGAACCGATGGATCCAGCAGCTCCAGTGACTAGTACTATCTTTTCCTTGATGTAGTAGGCGATTTCGTGCTTATCCAACACGATCTC
>Ga0172372_10008203_pt1 | contig 13838 bp, 11 predicted proteins | sample LakKiv5m_2_FD_114544 | JGI IMG/M metagenome (GOLD analysis project Ga0172372, IMG submission 114544) | Freshwater microbial communities from Kabuno Bay, South-Kivu, Congo - kab_092012_9.5m | ecosystem: Environmental > Aquatic > Freshwater > Lake | place: Democratic Republic of the Congo...
CACCACCTTGCCGGGGTTGACGTTCTTGTTGGTCCAGTCCATTTCCGAGACGTGCACCAGACCCTCGATGCCCGGCTCGATCTCGACGAACGCGCCGTAGTCGGTGATGTTGGTGACCTTGCCGAACATGCGCGTGCCCTGCGGATAACGGCGCGCAATGCCGACCCAGGGATCGTCGCCCAGTTGCTTGACGCCCAGCGAGACGCGGTTCTTTTCCTGGTCGAACTTGAGCACCTTGGCGGTGATTTCCTGACCCACCTGCAGCACTTCCGAGGGATGACGCACGCGACGCCATGCCATGTCGGTGATGTGCAGCAGGCCGTCGATGCCGCCCAGATCGATGAACGCACCGTAGTCGGTGATGTTCTTCACCGAGCCGGTGACGATGGCGCCCTCGTGCAGCATCTCGAGGAGCTTGGCGCGCTCTTCACCCTGGGTGAGCTCGAGAATGGCGCGACGCGACAGCACCACGTTGTTGCGCTTGCGGTCGAGCTTGATGACCTTGAAGTCGAGGGTCTTGCCCTCAAACGGCGTGGTGTCCTTGACCGGACGCGTATCAATCAGCGACCCGGGGAGGAAGGCACGGATGCCGTTGGTCATGACGGTGAGGCCACCCTTCACCTTGCCGGTGATGGTGCCCGAGACCGGCTCACCGGTTTCGAGGGCTTTCTCCAGGCTTACCCAGGCGGCGAGCCGCTTGGCGCGGTCGCGCGACAGGCGGGTTTCGCCATAGCCGTCTTCCAGCGAGTCGATGGCCACCGAGACGAAATCGCCTTCGGACACATCGACCTCGCCGCGGTCGTTATGAAATTCTTCGATGGGGATGAAGCTTTCCGACTTCAGGCCCGCGTTGACCACCACATAGTTGTGGTCGATCCGCACCACCTCGGCGGTGATGACCTCGCCCTGGCGCATTTCCTGGCGCTTGAGCGACTCTTCGAACAGGGCGGCGAAACTTTCGGTAATTTCGGTAGTAGTCAAAATGATTTCCAGATGAAGCACGCCGAACAACCGTCTCCGGGGCGGTCAGCGGAAAACCGGTGACAACGGCCCCTGGTGCCCGCGGCGAAATCGCAGCGCACCCGGATCACGGCAACCCAGCGGAGTTGACGATTGACCAACCTGCAACGGTTCCGTTACAGGCGATCCCCTTTCAGGGCTTCTGGCGCGCAGCGCGCGTTGCAAGCCCGGTGGCCGACCATCGATCAAGCACCGCCTGAACGGTTTGAAGCACCGTAAGCGGGGTGGAATCGAGGACGACCGCTCCTTCTGCGGCAACCAGCGGCGCGTGACTTCGCCCGGCATCGCGGGCATCACGGGCGCGCAGATCGCGCAAAAGACCATCGAGGTTAGCAGAAAACCCCTTTTCGATCAACTGTTTATAGCGCCGCTCCGCCCGCGCCTCGGCACTCGCCGTGAGAAACACCTTGAGGGCAGCATCCGGGAACACGACACTCCCCATGTCGCGGCCATCGGCCACCAGCCCTGGCGCCTGCCGGAAATCGCGCTGGCGATCGAGCAACGCGGCGCGCAGAGCGCCCAGCACCGCGATTCGTGAGGCCGCCTCGCCCACCGCTTCGGCGCGAATCGCATCGGTCACCTCATCGCCTGCGAGCAGGATTCGCTCCCCGGAAAACACAACGGGCAGATCGGCCGCGAGACGCGCCAACGCAGGTTCGTCATCCAGCGCCACACCGGCTCGAAGCGCTGCCAGCGCCGACAGCCGGTAGAGCGCGCCCGAATCGAGGTAGTGCCAGCCCAGGGCCTGGGCCACACGCTGTGCGACCGTGCCCTTGCCCGACGCGGTGGGCCCGTCGATCGCGATGACCGGTACTGCGCCCGTCACGCGGCCATCTCGCGAATCGACAGACCCGCCCCCGCGGACAGCGTCACAAAGCCCGGGAACGAGGTGGCCACATTGAGCGTATCGTCGATTCGGATGGGCCCGCTTGCACGCAGTGCCGCCATCGCAAACGCCATGGCAATCCGGTGATCGCCGTGGGACGTGACCGAACCCGCCGAGAACACCGGCCCCGCATGCTGGCCTCTGCCCTCGATGATCATGCCGTCAGGCGTTGCCTGGGCCTGAACGCCGAGCGCGCGAAGACCCTCTGCCATCACTGCGATGCGGTCGGACTCCTTCACCCTGAGCTCTTCGGCGCCGGTCACCACGGTGCGGCCATTCGCACACGCCGCAGCGACGAACAGCACTGGGAATTCATCGATTGCAAGCGGCACCAGCTCAGGCGGCACCTCAATGCCGCGAAGCGCTGACGCCCGCACCCGCAGATCCGCCACGGGTTCCCCCCCCACCGTGCGCTCGTTGATGCGCTCGATATCGGCACCCATCAGCCCCAGGATGTCGAGCACGCCGGTGCGGGTGGGGTTGACCCCCACATGTTCAAGAAGCAGATCGGATCCGGCCGCGATCGACGCCCCAACCAGAAAGAACGCGGCCGACGAGATATCGGCTGGCACATCGATGTCGGTGGCAGTAAGCGCCTGGCCGCCACGGATACGAACGGTGGCCCCTTCACGGCTGAGCTTCACACCAAAGCCCTCAAGCATGCGCTCGGTGTGGTCACGCGTGGGCGCGGGCTCAGTGACGACCGTTTCGCCCTCGGCATGCAGCCCCGCAAGAAGGAGCGACGATTTCACCTGCGCGCTTGCCATCGGCATGGGGTATTCGATTCCCTTCAACGCACCCGCCACCGGTTCGATACGTACCGGCGGACGGCCCTCCTGGGTTTGGATGCGAGCCCCCATGCGCGCAAGCGGGTCTGCCACCCGACGCATTGGACGCTTGGACAGGCTCTCATCGCCAATCAGCGTGCAGCCGAACGGCTGCCCCGCCAGGAGGCCGATCAAAAGCCGCATGGCCGTGCCGGCGTTGCCGCAGTCGAGCGGGCCCTGAGGCGCCCGCAGCCCGCCAGGCCCGACGCCGTGGACCACGACACGGCCGTGATCGGGTCCGTCGATCCGCACGCCCAGCGCACGGAACACATTCATGGTGGAGATGGCATCGGCGCCCTCGAGAAAGCCCGTGACATGGGTGGTGCCGCGGGCGATCGCGCCCAGCATGATGGATCGATGCGAGATGGACTTGTCGCCCGGCACGCGAATACGACCGCGCAGACTGCCGCCGGGTTGAACATCGAATTGTCGGGTCATGCGCACTTCCTTCGTTTGGGGTCAGCCGAGCCGGCGCCGCCACCGGCTGGCGGCCTCCAGCGACTCGACCAGGGTGGTGCGATCGCGCGCCTCGATCGCAGTCATGATGCGATCGAGTTCGACGCGGTAACGAGCCGCCGACTCGAGCACTGCATCGGCGTTGTCGAGCAGAATGCCCGCCCAGAGCTCGGGCGACGAGGCAGCGATGCGGCTGGAGTCGCGCAGGCCGCCCCCCGAGAACTCGATCGCCGAATCGGCCAGCCCGCCGCGGCCGATCGCTGCACCCAGGGCAAAGGCCACGGCATGCGGCCAATGGGACACCTCTGCAAACAGTCGGTCATGCGCATCAGGCGTCATTTCGGAGATCACTGCACCGGTCGGCTCGAGCAGCTGCCGCAGGGCCGGGCAGTGCGCGCGCTGATCATCGTTGACCGGACAGAGCACCCAGCGCCGACCACGAAACAGGTCCGGGTTGGCCGCGTCAGGGCCGCTACGCTCAGAACCGGCAATGGGATGGCCTGCGACGTAGCGCGAGAACGCAGGCCCGAACGCCGCGCGGGCTGATTCAACGACGCCCCGCTTGGTGCTGCCACAGTCGGTGATGCGGGTGCCTGCCCCCAGCGCGGGCGCAATCTGCGCCATCAGCGCCCCCATCGCGGGAACCGGCGCAGCCAGCACCACCCAGTCAGCCCCCTGCACCGCGGCCGAAGGATCTGTGAAAGCCTCGTCGACCAGGCCGATCTCGCGTGCACGCGCCGCATCGCCACCCGGGGCACAACCGGCGATTGAAGCGGCCACGCCACGCGCCCGGAGCGCCGCCGCAAACGAGCCCCCGATCAGGCCGATGCCGAGAATTGCAATGCGCACGGCGACCGCTCAGCCCGCCTGGCCCATCACCTGCGCAAGCGCAGCCAGCAGCCGGTCGTTTTCCGCAGGCAGCCCGACCGAGACCCGCAGCCACTCGGGCAGGCCATAGCCGCCCACGGGACGCACGATCACGCCGCGGCGCAGCAGCCCCTCATAGACTGCCCCGGCATTGCCCACCCGCACCAGAACAAAGTTGCCGTGCGAGGGGACATACTCAAGCCCCAGCGCAGCAAACCCCGCCTGAAGCTTTGCGAGCCCATCACGGTTCAACTGGTAGCTGCGTTCGACAAATGCGTCGTCGGCGATCGCCGCAATGGCAGCCGCCTGCGCGATGGAGTTGGTGTTGAAAGGCTGGCGGATCCGGTTCATCAGGTCGGTGAGTTCTGCCTGCGCGAGACCGAATCCCACGCGAAGTCCCGCGAGGCCATACACCTTGGAGAGCGTGCGCGACAGGATGAGATTCGGATATTCACGCACCCAGCGGGTGGAATCAAAACGCAGCGCCGGATCGAGGTACTCGTTGTAAGCCTCGTCGAGCACCACCACCACCTGCTGCGGCACCTGCTTCAAAAACGCTTCGATGCGTGCGGCCGGCAGAAAGGTACCCGTGGGATTGTTGGGATTGGCGATGAACAGCATCCGGGTATCGGGCGCAATGGCGGCAAGCATTGCATCGAGATCGTGGCCGCAGTCGCGCGCCGGTACCACAATTGCGCGGGCACCGACTGCGTGCGTGGCGAGTGCGTACACCGCAAACGAAAACTGCGAATAAACGGCCGAGGTACCGGGTTGCAAAATGGCATGCGCGGCAATTTCGAGTACATCATTCGAACCATTGCCCAGCGTGATCCAGTCGGCAGGCACCGAGTAGCGGGACGAAATGGCGGCCTTCAATTCAAAGCCGTTGGCGTCCGGATAGCGGCCAAGTTCGCTCACCGCAGCCATCATGGCCACGCGCGCCGACTCAGGCATCCCAAGCGGATTTTCATTGGACGCGAGCTTCACGATATCGGCTTCGTTGAGGCCGTACTCGCGAGCCAGTTCGGAAATGGGCTTGCCGGCCTGATACGGGGCCATGCTGCGGACATAGTCGGGGGACTGGAACTTCATGGTGATCACTCTCAGGAAACGGGGCGGGTTCGGGGCGGCACCTGGGCAGACTGGCCGAGCGCTCGAGGATAGGAACCGAGCACCTTGAAGAAGGCCGCATGGTCACGGATTTCAGCCAGCGCGGCCGCAAGCGGCGGATCGTCCTGATGCCCGATCAGGTCGATGTAAAAGTAATACTCCCAGCTGCCCAGGCGGGCCGGGCGCGACTCAAACCGCTTCATCGATACCCCGTGCCGGGCGAGCGGTTCGATCAGGGCATGTACGGCGCCAGCCCGATCGGGTACCGAAAGAATCAATGAGGTCTGATCGCTTCCCGAAGCACCACAGCGGTAGCGCCCCACGATCACGAACCGCGTGCGATTCGAGGGGTCATCCTGAATGCCTGCATCGGCAATGCTGAGACCATAAAGCGCCGCCGCCGTCTCGGCAGCGATCCCGCCCACAGTCGCATCGAGCGAGGCAAGCCTCGCCCCTTCCGCATTGCTCGACACCGGTACCCGCTCAACGCCCGGGAGGTTCCGATCGAGCCAGCCCGCGCACTGCGCAAGCGCCTGCGGATGGGCACAGACCCGCACCAGGCCCTGGCGCTTGCCCGAGCGTGTCATGAGGTTGTGCCGCACATCCACAGCGGTTTCACCCAGGATGGCAAGCGGCGTCTGCAGCATCAGGTCGAGTGAACGGTTGACCGCACCTTCGGTGGAATTTTCGACCGGCACCACACCAAAGTCGGTGTTGCCCGCTTCGGTACTGCGAAACACCTCATCAATGCTGGTGCAGGCCACAGGCTCCACACCGTGGCCGAAGTGCGCAAGAAGCGCCATCTCGGAGAAGGTCCCGGGCGGACCGAGGTAGGCCACGCGCAGGCGCCGCTCGAGCGCGCGGCAGGCCGACATCACCTCACGCCAGATCGACTGGAGCGCCGCACCAGGCAGCGGCCCCGAGGACTCCCCCAGGCGCCCCAGAATCTGCGCTTCCCGCTCGGGTCGATAAACCGGTGCGCCGGTTCGGTGCTTGAGTTCGCCCACCTTGAGGACGATTTGCGCCCGCTGATTGAGGAGATCGAAGAGCTGACGATCAACCTTGTCGATCTGCTCGCGCAGCACCGCCAGTTCAGGGTCAGGGGCGGGCCCGCCGGCCTGGCCTGTGGCCCCGTCCGGCGCTTGCGACTGGCGATCGGCTTGAGAACTCATGGAGCAAGTCTCCCATCGATGGGGGTGTCAAACCTGGCCGGCGCCTGCATGGCCGCCGGCCGCTCAGGCCACTCGGGCCGCTCAGACGGGGTTGGGTTCCGGGTCGCCGGGGAGCGGGTCGCCCGCCCCCTCATTCGCCCCCTCACCCGACACCTCGGCGGCAGCATCGGCCGTGGCATCCGATTCGACCACCCGCTGTACGCCTGACAGCCGGTTACCGTCATCCACCGCGATCAGCGTCACGCCCTGCGTCGCACGTCCCATCAAACGGACCTCGGAGACGCGGGTTCGAACCAGGACGCCACCGGTGGTGATCAGCATGATTTCATCGGCTTCATCCACCAGCACAGCGCCCACCACACGGCCGTTTCGCTCGGTGGTCTGAATGGCGATCATGCCCTTGGTGCCGCGCCCGTGGCGTGTGTATTCGGCGATCATCGTGCGCTTTCCGTAGCCGTTTTCGGTGGCGGTGAGCACCGACTGCGCCTCGCTTTCGGCCACCAGCATCGAAATGACCTGCTGACCTTCCTCGAGCATCATGCCGCGCACGCCGCGCGCTGCGCGCCCCATGGGGCGAACATCCTTTTCGTCGAAGCGCACTGCCTTGCCCGCGTCGGAAAACAGCATGACGTCATGCGCGCCGTCGGTGACCGCCGCACCGATGAGGTAGTCGCCCTCATCAAGATCCACAGCGATGATGCCGGCCTTCCTGGGGTTGGAAAAATCGGTGAGCGGTGTTTTCTTGACGGTGCCCAGGCTGGTGGCCATGAACACATAGTGCGACTCATCGAAGCCCCGCACCGGCAGGACGACGGTGATCTTCTCGCCCTCTGCGAGCGGGAACAGATTGACGATAGGCCGCCCGCGCGAATTGCGCGTGCCCTGGGGCACTTCCCACACCTTGATCCAGTACACCCGGCCACGGTCCGAGAAACAGAGAATGAACTGATGGGTGTTGGCAATGAACAGCTGATCGATCCAGTCTTCTTCCTTGGTGGCTGCCGCCTGCTTACCCCGCCCGCCGCGCCGCTGGGCGCGGTATTCGGAGAGCGGCTGACTCTTGATGTAGCCCGAATGCGATAACGTGACCACCATGTCCTGCGGCGTGATCAGGTCTTCAGTGTCGAGCTCGGTGGCGTTCAGTTCGATGACCGAGCGGCGCGGGTTGTTGTACTCGGCCTTCACCGAGGCCAGTTCGTCGGTGATGATCTGGGTGATGCGCTCGGGCCGCGCGAGGATGTCGAGCAGATCGGTGATCTGGCCAATCACCTCACGGTATTCCTGCACGATCTTGTCCTGCTCAAGACCGGTGAGCCGCTGCAACCGCATCTGCAGAATTTCCTGAGCCTGGGTTTCCGACAGCCTGTAAAAATCACCTTCCAGGCCGCGACCGGGCTCCAGGCCTTCCGGCTGGAACGCACCGATATCGGCGCCCGCGCGCTCGAGCATTTCGCGCGCAATGCCGGCGCGCCAGGGACGCTCCATGAGGCGTTCGCGCGCAATGGGCGGCGTGGGCGAGGCCTTGATCACCTCGATCATTTCATCGACGTTGGCGATGGCCACCGCCAGACCCTCGAGCAGATGCCCCCGCTCTCGCGCCTTGCGCAGATCGAACACCGTGCGCCGGGTGACCACCTCTCGGCGATGCGTGAGAAACGCCTCGAGCATTTGCCTGAGGTTGAGCAGGCGCGGCTGACCGTCGACCAGGGCCACCATGTTGATGCCGAAGGTGTCCTGCAATTGCGTCTGCCTGTAGAGGTTGTTCAGCACCACCTCGGGCACTTCGCCGCGCTTGAGTTCGATCACCACCCGCATGCCCGATTTGTCGGACTCGTCGCGGATGTCGGAAATGCCCTCTAGCTTGCGTTCGTTCACCAGCTCGGCGATCCGCTCAAGAAGCAGACGCTTATTGACCTGGTAGGGCAGCTCATCAACGATGATTGAGCTGCGATTGCCTCGATCAAGATCTTCGAAATGGGTGCGGGCACGAATCACCACCCGACCACGGCCGGTGCGATAGCCCTCGCGCACACCCGAAATGCCGTAGATGGTGGCGCCGGTGGGGAAATCGGGCGCAGGCACCAGCTCGATCAGCTCGTCCACGCTCGCCTCGGGGCGCCGCAGCAGCAACTGGCAGGCATCAACGATTTCGCCCAGGTTGTGCGGCGGAATGTTGGTGGCCATGCCCACGGCAATGCCCGCTGAACCATTGATGAGCAGATTGGGGATGCGCGCCGGCAGTACCGTGGGCTCGAGTTCCTTGCCGTCGTAGTTCGGCTGGAAGTCGACCGTTTCGCGATCAATATCGGCGAGCATTTCGCCGGCAAGCTTTTCCAGCCGGCACTCGGTATAGCGCATGGCGGCCGCGTTGTCGCCATCGACCGAACCGAAATTGCCCTGACCATCGACAAGCGGGAAACGCAGGGAAAAATCCTGCGCCATCCGGACCAGCGTGTCGTAGATGGCGCTGTCGCCGTGTGGGTGGAACTTACCCATCACCTCACCCACCACCCGGGCGCACTTCACATAGGACCGGTTCCAGACGTTGTTTGCCTCGTGCATGGCATAGAGCACGCGCCGGTGCACGGGCTTTAAACCATCTCGCACGTCAGGCAGGGCTCGACCAACGATAACGCTCATCGCGTAATCGAGATACGAGCGCCGCATCTCCTCCTCGAGGCTGACGGGCAGGGTCTCTTTGGCAAACTGATCCATGGGATGATGCTCGGTGGGGGTGATGCCCGCTTCGGCAGACGGCAAATCTTTGAATTTTAACACCCGGCTGCTCTACACTCCCGGCGTGACTACCCCCGACCGCCTGTTGCTCGCCCCCAGCTGGATTGCCCCGGTTGCACCGTCCAACACGGTGCTTGTCGATCACGCCATCGTGATCAACGGCTCGCAGATCGAAGACGTCTGCCCGCTCGAGGAGGCGCGACTGCGCCATCCCGGCATCGCCGAGCTCGCCCTGCCCGGGCACCTGATCACACCCGGCCTGGTCAATCTGCATACCCATGCGGCCATGTCGCTTCTTCGGGGTCTGGGCGACGACCTGCCGCTTGCGCGCTGGCTGGAGGAGTGCATCTGGCCCGCCGAGGCCCGCCTCGCAGGCGCCGACTTCGTGGCCGACGGCGCGCTGCTGGCCGCCCACGAAATGCTGCGGGGCGGCGTCACCACCTTCAATGACATGTACTTTTTCCCGGAGGCCACCGCGGCGGCAGCGCGCGCGCTCGGAATGCGCGTCTCGCTGGGACTCATCGTGATCAGCTTTCCGACCGCCTACGCTAGCAGCCCGGGCGAATATCTGCGCAAGGGGCTCGAGCTGCGTGATGCCTGCGCGGGCGACCCCCTGCTGAGTTTCTGCCTCGCGCCGCATGCCCCCTACACCGTCGACGATGAGACCCTCCGGCGGGTGGCGGTGCTGGCCGACGAGCTCGATCTGCCCGTGCACATCCACATCCATGAAACCGCCGGTGAGGTCGAGCGCAGCCTGGCGCAGCATGGCATGCGTCCGCTTGCCCGCCTGGAGCGGGCCGGGCTGGTGACACCGCACCTGATCGGTGTACACGCGGTACACCTCGATGACCGGGACATCGGGCTGCTCGCCGCTGGCGGCGCCGCAGTCGCACATTGCCCACATTCCAATCTCAAGCTCGCGAGCGGCATCGCGCCTATCGTCCGATTGCTCGAGGCCGGGGTCACGGTGGGCATAGGCACAGACGGTTCGGCCAGCAATAACCGGCTCGATCTGCTGGGCGAAGCGCGTACCGCCGCCCTGCTTGCCAAGGGTGCGAGCGGGCGAGCCGAAGCGTGGCCAGCGCCGGAGGTGCTGCGAGCCCTCACCCTCGATGGCGCGAGGGCCCTGGGGCTGGAGGCGTCCATTGGCTCCATCGAACCGGGCAAGGAAGCCGATCTGGTGGCCTTCGACCTCAGCGCCTCCGAGCTGCAACCGGTCTACGACCCCCTGTCGCAACTGATTTACGCAGCGGGCCGCGAGCATGTCGCTGAGGTCTGGATCGCCGGCCAACATGTTGTGAAGATGCGACAACTCGGTTCAGGCAACGCGGTTCGAGCGGTTCGGGAAGTAGTGGCCCGGGTCCCCGTGTGGCAGAATCGGGTTGTCAGTGCTTGACGGGCGTCAGGGCGTTTGCCTTTTCCGATCGTAAACTCGGGCAGCTTTTAAGCCCGCGCTGTCCGGTCAGGTCAGCCCGCCAAACGTAAAGTTTCGAAGTCGTAGCGCATTTACCGAGAGGAGTGTCATGAACAAACAGGTCAAACTGGCCATCGCTGCCGCTGCGGCGCTGCTGGCCGTGTCGACTGCGTCGCATGCCCAGAAAGCCGACCCATCCAAGGGAAGCGGTTACGTCATCGGCGCAGAACAGAATGTAGTGAAGAGCGGCTTCGGCCTCTGCTGGCGCACCGGCTTCTTCACCCCCGCCATGGCTATCGCGGGCTGCGACGACGACCTGCTGCCCAAGCCCGCCCCGGCGCCGGCCCCGCGCGTTGCGCCCCCGCCCCCGCCCCCGCCCGCTCCGAAGCCTGCGCCCCGTCCCGCGCCTGCTCCGACGAGCGAGAAGGTCACGTTCGCGGCCGAGGCTTTGTTCGATTTCGACAAGTCGGTGGTCAAGCCCGAAGGCCGTGCCCGTCTCGACGACCTGGTCGGCAAGATCAAGGGCATTACGCTTGAGGTGGTGATCGCGGTCGGTCACACCGACGCCATCGGCACCGACGCTTACAACCAGCGTCTGTCGGTTCGCCGTGCTGAAGCCGTTAAGGCCTATCTGGTCAGCAAGGGCATCCCGGCCAACCGTATCTACACCGAAGGCAAGGGCAAGAAGCAGCCGGTTGCTGACAACCGCACCGCTGCTGGTCGCGCTAAAAACCGTCGGGTTGAGGTCGAGGTGGTGGGCACCCGCGCCCGTCGCTAAACTGACCAACTTCCGTTCCGCAGCCGGCTTCGGTCGGTTGCGCCGGTTGCAAGCCCCGTCCTCGTGACGGGGTTTTTATTTGTTCCACCCCTTCAGCGGGCCTAGCTATGTCTGAGTCCACCGTTACCGCAAACGCCGATCCTGCCGAGCTCGCCAAATTCCAGGCGCTGGCTTCAAAGTGGTGGGACCCGAACTCCGAATTCCGGCCGCTGCACGAAATCAATCCCCTGCGTCTGAACTGGATCGATTCCCTCTGCCCCCTGCAGGGCACCCGGGTGGTCGACATTGGTTGTGGCGGCGGCATTCTTGCCGAGGCCATGGCTGGGCGCGGTGCCGACGTGCTGGGCGCAGACCTGGCCCGGCGCTCGCTCGCGGTGGCCGAGCTCCATGCGCTGGAAAGCGGCGCACAGGTGCGCTATGAGCTGATCGCAGCCGAAGATCTCGCTGCTCGCGAGCCGGCATCGTTCGATGTGGTCACCTGCATGGAAATGCTCGAACACGTACCCGATCCCGCCTCCACCATCCGGGCGTGCGCAACGCTGGTCAAGCCTGGCGGATGGGTGTTTTTCTCCACGCTGAATCGCAACCCGAAGTCGTTTCTCTTCGCCATCATCGGCGCCGAGTATGTCCTGCGGCTCCTGCCTCGTGGCACCCATGACTACGCAAAGTTCATTCGACCGTCGGAAATGGATGCCGCCGCCCGGCGCGCAGGGCTGAAGGTTCATAGCCTCATGGGCATGGTTTACAACCCGTTTACGCAAACCTACCGCCTCCAATCGGGCGATTTGTCGGTCAACTACCTGGCCGCCTTCCAGCGCCCGGCCACCGCCTGAGGCATCACCATGACCCCTACACTCTGGCCGCAGGCTGTTTTCTTGGATCTGGATGGCACTCTGGCTGACACCGCCTCCGATCTGGCGGCACCCATTCATGCCATGCGGGCCGAGCAGGGGCTGGACCCCTTGCACGATCACGATCTGCGGCCTTTCGCCTCCACCGGCGCGCGCGGGCTGATTGGTCGAGGCCTGGGTCTGAAGCCGGGGGATGACACCTATGAGGCAACTCGACTCGACTTCATGCAGCGTTACGAAGCCGGAATGCTGGTGCAAACCCGGCTCTTCGACGGCATGCCCGAAGTGCTGGCCGCACTCGACTCGGCGGGCATTCGCTGGGGCGTGATCAGCAACAAGATCGAGCGACTGGTGCGACCCATCGTCGCTGGTTTGGGCCTGTCAGAGCGATCGGTCTGCGCCATCGGCGGTGACACCACGCCGCACGCCAAGCCACATCCCGCGCCCCTTCTTCACGGTGCGCAAATTGCCGGCGTGAACGCAGCACATTGTGTGTATATAGGCGATGATCTGCGCGACATCGAAGCAGGTCGCGCCGCAGGCATGCGTACGGTGGCCGCTACCTACGGCTACTGCGGTGCCGACCATCCCCCCGAACGCTGGGGGGCCGACCATCTGATACGCGAGCCACGCGAACTCATTGCCTGGCTTTCGCTCACGGCCCCGCGACGCCCGATCGGCTGAAACGCTCATCCCTCATGCCCGGTGAGCGTAAGGCCCTAGGGCCGCACGCCTGGCCCCTCATGCAGCATCCCCGCTGCCCGCGCGGCCAGAAACAGTTCGAGTTCAATCATGTCACGGCTCATTGGGGCGGGCTGCTCGGCGCGGACCCCGGCAAAGCAGCCGCGCAGCCGTCGCGCAAGCGACCCGGCCGATTGCCACTGCAGTCGATAAATGGGGTACGCGGTGGGGTGCCCCTGAGGAATGGGGCTTCCGCCCAGCCGGCCACCTGCGAGCTGGTCATGACAGTGCGCGCAAGACAGGGCCAGCTGACCGATCCGGGTGGAGTAAAGCCGGCTTCCGCGCTCAAGCGATTCGGCAAGCTTCGGGTCATCGGGCCGGGTGAGCGGAACGCCCCGCGACTGCATCGCCAGATACGATTCAAGGGCGAGCATCGCATCGTCTTCCGAGCGCAGAGGCGGCTGCGACTGGTGCCGCTCGCGACAGAGGTTGATGCGCTTTTGCAGGTTGACGGGCTCACCCAGGCGGTCATCCCAGGCGGGATAGCGGGCGGCCACACCCCGCATCGACTGCTCGGCCGTGTTGTGACACTCGGCGCACGCTCGGCCCGCCGAGGCATCGCGCCATCGACGCGCGCCGTCCGCCACCCAGAGCATGACCGGATTCTGCGCATCATCACGCTGAAGCGCCTGAGTGGCCGCACTCATGAAATCAAACCCGGAGCGCCGGGAATCAGCCCCTTGCGCCCGGGCGGGGTCGGCGGTGGATCCCAGCAGCGCCACCAGAGCCAGCAGCACCGCCTGGCAACGGGCAAAAACCGCGCTCACACCACCACGAGCGCCACCCGCTCGGTGTGCGCAAACCCGCGATCGCCGCGCCAGCTGAACACCAACTCGCCACTGCGGTCGGCCATCATTCCGAACGAAAGATATGGATTGGCCGAGATCGCCGGATAAAGCCGCGCACTGAAAACCGCCTCGCCCTCAAATTCGCAACGGAACTCGGTGAGGATGTCGCGTGGCAGCCGCTCGCCGTCGGAA
>Ga0172372_10008205_pt1 | contig 13836 bp, 13 predicted proteins | sample LakKiv5m_2_FD_114544 | JGI IMG/M metagenome (GOLD analysis project Ga0172372, IMG submission 114544) | Freshwater microbial communities from Kabuno Bay, South-Kivu, Congo - kab_092012_9.5m | ecosystem: Environmental > Aquatic > Freshwater > Lake | place: Democratic Republic of the Congo...
CAGATCACCGCCGATCTGCTCGGCCTGCCGCCGGTGGGCCCGCCCGAGGCTCTGCAGACGACCACCCCCAAGCAACGGCTGCGTCCCTGCCACATCCGACCACTGCTGAAGCGAACCCCGGACCTGGCCCGCCTCCTGCTCCCCGACCTGAACGAGTGGGGACAGCCTCGCTAGCCGCCGAAGACCACCGTTCGCTGCCGATTCAGGAAGACCCGATCCTCGGCGAAGAGCCGCACCGCGCGGGACAGCACGCTGCGCTCGATGTCCCGGCCCACCTCGGCGAGGTCCTCGGCGGTGGCCACGTGACTCACCCGGGCCACCTGCTGCTCGATGATCGGACCCTCGTCCAGATCACTGGTGACGAAGTGCGCGGTGGCACCGATGAGCTTGACCCCGCGTTCATAGGCCTGGTGATAGGGACGGGCTCCCTTGAAGCCCGGTAGGAACGAGTGATGGATGTTGATCACCCGGCCGGCCAGTTGCCGGCAGGCGTCATCGGAGAGGATCTGCATGTACCTGGCCAGGATGACCAGGTCGATCCGATCCGCTTCGACCATGCTCAGCAGTCGCTGCTCCTGCTCGGCCTTGGTCTGGGGGGTGACCGGCAGGAAGTGGAACGGCAGGCCGTGTCGGTCGGCGATCGGACGGCAGGTCTGGTGGTTGGACACGATCCCGGTGATGTCCAATGGCAGTTCGCCGGCGCTGAACCGGTAGAGCAGGTCCAGCAGGCAATGGTCGTATTGGGACACCATGATCAAGGCCCGACGATGCTCCGCCTGTCGCCGCAACTGCAGGGTTGCCCCGAAGGGGGCCAGGTGCTCCTGCACCAGGGTGCTCACCTGGGACAGGTCCTCAACTGGGCTCTCGAAACGAGTCCGGGCGAAGAACAGCCCGGTGTGCAGATCGGAGAACTGCTCCTGCTCCAGGATGTTGCCCTCCGCCTGCAGCAGGGCCCCGCTGATGGCATGGATGATGCCCGAGGTGTCCGGGCAGGTGATCGCGAGGATGTAGGTGCCCATGGTCAGCGCCGCTGCCCCGTTCGCAGGGTGAGGATGCCCACTCCGACGACCACGATGGCACCGCCGACGAAGGCCCAGACGGTCTGCCCGCTCATCACGCTGCCCTGCAGGACCCCGGCCCCCAGCATCAGCCAGGTGAAGCCGATCATGACCAGGACCAGCCCCAGGGCTCGTCGCATCGGATGCATCTTCCCCATGGAGGTAGCCTGCCATCCCGGTCGACCGGCCGGCGATGGCGTACCGTTCCGGGTGATGTCGCCGTCCCTGACCTTGACCAACGCCCGGATCGGTCCCGCGGCGGCCCTGCAGTCGATCGTCATCGATGGCCGCGACATCGCTGCGATCCTCCCAGCCGACCAGGCTCCCAGTGGACGGGTCGTCGACCTGCAGGGCAGGACGGTCCTGCCCGGTATCGATGACGCACACCTGCACGCCTACGCCTACGGCCGGACCCTGACCGCGATCGACCTGAGGCCGGCGCAGACCCTGGACGAGCTGCGAGGCAGGCTGCGGCATGCGCGCCCGGAGACGACCGGCTGGTACCGGGGCCACGGCTGGGAGAGCACCACGGTGCACGGCTCCGGGCCGGCCTCGGGGCTGTGTTCGGCGGATATCGACGAACCCACATCCGATGCCCCTGCCCTGCTCGGGGACAGCACCGGCCATGCCGCGCTCGCCAACTCCCTGGCACTGCAACGGGCCGGCATCACCGACCGCACCGCGGATCCGGTCGGCGGGGTGATCGTCCGCGACGACCGTGGTCGGCCCACCGGCCTGCTTCTGGAGGCTGCGGTCGGACTGGTCGCCGGTGTCATCCCCGACATCACCCGCGCCGAGCGGCGCTCGGCGATCGCCGTCGCCCAGGCCGATCTCCTGGCCCGCGGCATCGTCGCGCTGACCGATCCCGGGCTCGGTCCTGGCGCGACGACACTCCTGGACGGAACCGGGACCCTGGACGCGGTCGAGGCATACCGGGAACTGCAGACCGCCGGTGAACTGCGCATCAGAACCCACCTGATGCTCCTCTTCGGCGGGCTCGGTGGCACGACGGCCCAGGCAGTGGCAGCCGGCTTGGATGCCTGGGGTCCGCCGATGCGCGCCGAACGTACGGGGCGCCTGTCCATCGACCAGGTCAAGGTCTTCGCGGACGGGATACCACGTAGCCGGACTGCATGGGTGAGCGAGCCCTACGACGATTGCACCCACGGCCACCTGACGGTCGCCGGCAACACCGACGATGATCGCGTGCGTGAACTGCACGCGATCATCGCAGCCGCGGCCGTGCGCGGCTGGCAGGTGGGTACCCACTGCACCGGCGATGCCACCGTCCATGCCGTGATCGATGCCGTGATCGATGCCGTCGAACGCACCGGAACCGGCCCCGGCCTGCGGCACTACGTCATCCACGGCGATCTCATCCGGCATGCCGATCTCATCCGACTGCGGGATGCGCAGATGACCCTGAACTCGAATCCGAGTATCCGTTGGACGGTCGGCCGGCGCGTCTCGGGCATCCTGGGTGAGGAACGAGACCTCGGCAAGCAACCACTGCGAACCGCGATCGACACCGGGGTGAACGTGGCCTGCTCCTCCGACGCGCCAGTGGTGGCACCGTCATGGCAGACGATCTGGGCGGCAGCCGTCACCCGAAGCCTTCGCGACGACCCGTCGTACACCGATGCCCAGCGCATCAGCGCTCCGGAGGCGATCGCCTCCATGTCAGCGAACGCGGCCTGGCAATCGCGTGAGGAGTCCTGGCGTGGGCATATCGCACCGGGCATGGCCGCCGACCTGGTGGTGCTGGACGACACCGTGGACTGGGAGGATCCGTGGAGTTGGGTCGATCGGCGAGCACAGGCCGTGCTGATCGACGGAGCACCGGTGCATGGGAGCCTGACATGAATCTGTTGGTCTTCGTCGCGGATCAACTCCGTCCGGATCACCTCGGCTTCGAAGGCAACCTGCCGGTACGGACCCCGAACATCGACAGCCTGGCTGCCTCCGGGCACGTCTTCGATCGCGCCTACGTGGCCAACCCGGTGTGCATGCCGAACCGGGCAACCATCATGACCGGACGTTGGCCCTCGGCGCACGGACTGCGTACCAACGGCCTGCCGCTGGATCCTGGGATCCAGACCTTCCCCCGTGTCCTGCGCACCGCAGGTTGGCAGTCATCGGCGGTCGGCAAACTGCACCTGCAGCCGATGGGGTGGCCCTTCGAGGAGTGGCAACTCGCCGAGATCAAGGAGCAACTGCCCCTGCTGTACCAGCGGGCGGTGCTCGGTCCGTTCGGGGAGGAGTTCCTGTCCTGGGAGGACTACGAACGCCATGCCAGCGGTGAGGTGCACCTGCCGGACGACTACTACGGATTCGACGACGTCGCCCTGACGGTCGGACACGGGGATCGAATGTCCGGCAACTACCTGGCCTGGGCCCGGGCTCAGGGCCATGATCCGCTGACCATGGCCGGACCGGAGCACGCATCCCAGGCGTCAGCCACCTGGCCGACTCAGACGTATCAGAGCGCGGTGCCGGCGCGCCTGCATCCCACCTGGTACGTCGCGCAGGAGGCGATCGCCCGGATCGAGCGCTTCAGTCGCGGCGAGGATCCCTGGCTGCTGTTCGTCTCCTTCCCCGATCCGCATCACCCGTTCGCACCACCGGCTGAGTACTGGGGACGGCACCGCGCCGCTGACATGCCGCTGCCGGCCAGCTTCGATGATCGCCATGAACGGTCACCGGAACACATCCGGCGGATCGTTGCTCGTCGCGGGATTCCCGATCCCGATCCGACCATGACCTGGGCCCCCACTGCCGAGCAGTTCCGGGACGCCCTGGCCGCCGAACTCGGCGCCGTGGAGTTCATCGACGACTGTGTCGGACTGGTTCTGCAGGCACTCGCCGACGCTGGTGCTGCATCGGACACCACGATCGCCTTCACCAGTGATCACGGTGACCTCTTCGGCGATCACGGTCTCCTGCTCAAGCACTTCAGTCACTTTCAGGGCATCCTGCGCGTCCCGCTGGTCATCACCGGCCCTGGACTCGGCGTCGGCCGACACCAGGAGTTGGCGAGCAGCGCCGACATCGCCCCGACCCTGCTCGACCTCGTCGGTGCGCCGGGCCTGCCCGACGCCCAGGGCCGCTCCCTGCTCGGGATCATCCAGGGTGAGTCCGAGCACGCGGATGTCGCCGGCGAATGGAGGTCGGCAGTGCTGGTCGAGGAGGATCAGCCCTTCGGCATCGAAGGTCTGCCTGGCCCGGTACGCATCAGGACGATGGTCAGCCCGACGAGTCGACTCACCGAGGTGCTGGACCAGGATCTGACCGAGTGCTACGACCTGGCGACGGATCCGCTGGAGTTGACCAACCTGGCCGGGCAGGGCTCACCGGTCGAAGCCCATGGCCGGCGCTTGATGGTCCAGGAGTTGATGCGGGTCGTGGACGACTCCCGCCTGCCCTTCGACGCGGCCTAGGGGCACCAGCGATGAGCCCAACTGCACCGCCCAGGCCCCGGATGGTGAACGTCCTCACCGAGAACTGGACGATGACCGATCCCCGCGATCTTGGGCGCTTGGTCCGGATGGCCCAGGAGGCCGAGGATGCCGGCTTCGACATGGTCATGGTGAGCGACCACGTGCTCCTGGGGCCGTCGGCAGGAAGTGCCGGCCGAATGGCGAACCCGCGGGACTACGCGATGCCCGGCAACCAGGACCCGGCCACCGCCTGGCCCTCCAACATCGTGCTCCTGGCGGCGATCGCCCAGGCGACGACTCGGATTCGCCTCGGTGCCATCGCCCTGATCGCACCCCTGCGCCATCCGCTGGTCCTGGCCCATGACCTGGCCGCCCTGGACCTGCTGAGCCAGGGCCGATTGGTCATCCAGCCGACGGTCTCCTGGCACCGCGACGAGTACGCGGCCCTCGGTGTCGACTTCACCAAACGAGGTCGAATCCTGGACGAGCAACTGGAGATCCTGCGCCTGGTGTGGGCCCAGTCACCCGCTTCCTTCCACGGGGACTTCTTCGACTTCACCGATGCCTACCTCGAGCCCAAGCCATGGCTGCCCACCGGACCGGCGATGTGGTTCGGTGGTGAGCAGGTGCATGGCGCGATCGTCGATCGACTGATCCGCTACGGCTCGGGGTTCCATCCGGTCGGTCGCGTCCAGGCCGAGGACATCACCCGACTGCGCGAGTTGCTGGCCGCGGGCGGGCGCAGCGCCGATGACTTCGAAATGGTCGGTGGTACTCGCGTGGAGTTCCCGGACGATCACTCCTGCGCACCGCTGCCTGAGGCGTTGGAGGAGATTCCCCGGCAGCGGGAGTTGGGCTTCACCACCTTCTGCGTGAAGCCGTCCATCTTCATCGACGACGTCGATCGGCATCGGGAGTTCTGCGAAGAGGTCATCGCTCGGGTGGACGCACTCACCTGAAGGGACTGACCGGAGCGAACTGACCGGAACGGACCGCGAACCGCGGTGTTGTCCTACTCCAGGCCGCGTACCTTGCCGTAGATGCGCGTGCGCAGCTCGGCGAAGCGCGGGTCGTTCCGAGTGGCGACCTGGCTGCGGGGAAAGGGCAGGTCGATGCTGACCACGTCGCTCACCTTGGCCGGCTTGCCGTACAGCACCACGACCTCGTCCGACAGGTAGGTCGCCTCGTCGATGTCATGGGTGACCATGATCGTGGTGATGTGGAAGTCGTCCCTGACCTTCAGAACCAGGTCCTCCAGGTCGAATCGGGTCTGCGCATCGACCGAGGCGAACGGCTCGTCCATCACCAGCAGCCGCGGCCGGACGGCCAGCGCTCGCGCGATGCTCACGCGTTGCTGCATGCCGCCGGAGAGCTGCCAGGGGTAGGAGCGCTCACTGCCCTCCAAGCCCACCTCGGCCAGCGAACTGCGGATGCGCTCGGTGCGCTCGGCCTTGCTCAGGTGCTCATTGCGCAGCGGCAGGGCGATGTTCTTCTCCACCGTCAGCCACGGCATCAGCGATCGGGTGTAGTCCTGCAGCACCACGGCCAGTCCCTTGGGTGCACCGCTCAGTCGCTCACCGCCCATGGTGATGGATCCGCCGGTGGGCTGGGCCAGGCCGGTGAGCAGGCGCAGCAGGGTGGTCTTGCCGACCCCGGAGGGCCCGACCACGGCGACGAAGTGCCCTTCGGTGACGTCGTAGGAGATGCCGTCCAGGACATGCTTGACTCCGTCGGGCGTCGGATACTCCATCCGTACGTCCGTGATGGAGATGGCAGTGGTCACGATCCCTCCGTCACCTAAGCGAGTTTCTTCTGGCCGTAGTACCAGCGCAGGCTGAGTCGCTCCACCAGATCGAACAGCAGGCTCAGCGCATAGCCCAGCAGTCCGAGCAGCAACACCCCGGTCCATGCATCCACGATCATGAACGAATCCGAGGAAATGAGCGTGAAGGCACCGAGACCGAAGCCGGAGCCGAGATACTCCGAGGCGACAGTGACGATGAAGGCGATCTGGAATGCCACCTGCAGGCCGGCGAAGACGATCGGCATGGCGTTGGGCAGGCGGACGCGGAACAGCACCTGGGGCCGGGTCAGACTGAAGACCTGTGCGGTGTCCAGCAGCACCGCGTTGGTGGATCGCACGCCCTCGATGGTGGCGATCAGGATGGGCATGGTGGCTGCGAACGCGATCGAGGCCGTGCGCATCGTCGAGTCCAGGCCGAGCAGCAGGATGAAGACCGGCACCAATGCGACTCCGGGGATGGCACGGAAGAAGTCGATGATGGGCTCCACGTAGCGCGACGCCGACTCCGATGCACCGATCAGCACACCCAGGCTGATGCCGACCGAAACGGCGATGGCGAAGCCCAGGAAGAGGTTCTGCATACTCGGAACCAGGTGGATCCCGACATTCGCGAAGAGCCAGTTCACCTTGAACTGCTCCCAGATGGTCTCCAGCGGCGGGAAGAACGGATCCTGCGAGTCCGCACTGGCATTCCACCACCAGGCCACCAGCACCACCGGCAGCCATCCTGCGATCAGCACGGCCAGCACCCAGCGCCAGAACCGCTGCAAGGCCTTCACCTGCCGCTCCAGAAGACGATGCGGCGCTGGGCGCGCACGATGAGTCGGGACACTGCGATCCCGAGGATCCCCAGCAGCAGGATGATCGCGTACGTCTGATCAGCGTTGCCGGAGGACTGGGTCAGGGCCAGCAGGCTCCCGAGCCCCCCTGCTCCACCGACCAGGCCGGACACCACCGCGACCACGATGGATGCCGCCACGGCGATCCGAAGGGCGATACTGATCTGGACCGCGGCGGATGGCAGTCGCGCGTAACGGATCTGCTGGGCCAGGGACATCCGGTAGCAGCGCATGGTCTCCAGCAGCACCGGGTCCGCATCACGGACCCCGTAGGCCGTCTGGATGGCGATGGCGAAGACATTGGCGAAGATCACCAGCGCGATTCCCATCGTCAGGTTCGGCCCGATCACCAGGATGGCGATCGGGATGACGACGATGGGCGGGATGACCTTCAGGAAGTCGAAGGTGAACTTGGTGGATCGATAACTGAACCGACTCAGGCCGATCAGGATGCCGACCGGAACCGCCACCACCACCGACACGACGAAGCCGATGACCGCCATCTGGAGCGTCTCCCAGACGGCGGTCCAGAACATCGACTGCCCAGCGAACTCCACCAGTGCCGCGATGGCCTCGGTGGCCGTCGCGAAGGAGTCACCGGCCAACGGGCCGAACGATCCGATGAGCTGCCAGACCAGCAGCGCAATGACCGTCGACACCACGCCTGGGGGCAGGACGCGGCGTACCGTTGCCACAGTGACTCCTTCGCGAGCCGACCTATCGGTCGGTGAGGGCTATCGGTACTGCTTGAGCAGCAGTCCGCTCACGTCCACCGGTGCCTTGAGGAAGCCCAGGGCCAGCATCTTCGATGCCGGGTTGGCCAGGTCGTTCTTCACAATGGTCGCCGGATAGTAGGACGGATTGGCCTTGCGCGCCGTGGCCAGATCGACCTGGGTGTAGGTCGGGTTCATCGACTGCAGGATCTTGTCCCAGCCAGCCTTGGTGTTGGCGAAGGCGTTGACCTCCTTGATCGACTTCTGGAAGGCCTCGACCGCTGCCGGATTCTGGGCCGCGAACGCAGCCGTGGTCACCCACATGCCGATGGCCTGCTCGTTGGTGAAGAACTGGATCCCTGGGGAGCCGAGGTTCTTCAGGCCCGATGCAGTGCACTGGGAAGTGAACGGCTCGACCGTGAAGGCCGCCTGGATCTTGCCCTGCTTCACCGAGTCCAGGGCCGCACCGAAGGGCACCACCACGAAGTTCACCAGCGCCGGGTTCCCACCAGCAGCCTTCACCGCCTGGGCGATGGTGACCTCGCCCTGAGCCCCGCGAGCCGGGACGGAGACGGTCTTGCCCTCCAGGTCCTTCCAGGAGGTGATACCGCCGCTCGGGCTGACGCAGGTGCCGGTGTCGTCCAGCAGTGCAGCCTTGGCCGGATCCTTCTTCGCCGCAGCGAGGCCAGCCGCCGGATAGCCGTCGGCAACGGCCACCACCTTCAGCGCCATGCCGGCATTGGCATAGGCGTTGATGATCGGGATGCTCGGGGCGTAGGTGAACTGAACCTGCCCGTTCGCCAAGGCGAACAGGGAGGGAACCGGAGCCGGGAAGACCTTGACCTCGGTGACGTTGAGCCCGTTCTTGGCGAAGATCTTCGACGACTGAGCCCAGGGAATGGTGCCGGTTGAGTTGATGGCCGTGACGCCCACCTTGATGTCGGTGGCAGCGGCGGCCGGACCAGCCGCGGCCAGGGCCAGGGCGGTGGACGCGACGAGGCCCACGGCCCCAACGAGCGCCACTGCCCGACGACGATGTTCCTTCACGCTTCCTCCTCATGCATCGGTGCGCGTCCGTCACGCGCACCATTCATCGGGGCCCATCGGCTCCGGTGCCGGTCACGGTAGGGCAGATTCGGAAATATTTCAGCGAAACACGCGGGCTCGTTTGCATCCAAACGATGACACGGGGGCACCGGCGTGTTGGCAAGCAGGTAGGTAGGCAAAGTTCGAACTGCACGCCTGCATCCGGATTGCTCAACCGTCCTTGGGTACCAGTCCCAACAGGTCACGTGCCCGGGCGAAGCCGGCGTCCGGATGCACCGGATCCAGATGCACCGGGGTGAGGCCGACCACCTGGGCTCCCTGCAGGTTCCGTGGCTGGTCGTCGATGAACACCGTTCCCGCAGCGGGGACACCCAGTCGCTCCAGCATCAGGCGATAGGCAGCCGGGTCCGGCTTCATCACTCCATCGGTACGACCGTCCACCATGGCATCGAACTCGCCGATGATCGACATCCGCTCCAGCCAGGCCTGGTCGTGGAAGGCGGTCAGGTCGTTGGTGAGCATGCCGACCGGGATTCCGGCCGCCTTGGCATCGCGGATCAGGGCTCGCGCCTGCGGCCGGGTCAACTGCTCCTGCGTCACCGAGTAGAAGTGCGCGAACATCTCCGGGACGGTGGCCTGATGGCCCACGAGTTCGGAGAACTCCGCCAGCCGGACGTCCCAGTACTCCCGCTCGGTGAGCCACCCTCCTGGAAGGCGCACCAGGCCGCATCACCGGACGGATCGAATGGACCGGCCCAGCTGAAGGTCCCCGAAGCAAGGCCCAGGGACGCCTCGGCGATCGGCCGCAGTTCGAACGGGGTCAGCAGGACCGGGCCGCCGAAGTCGAAGACGAGGGCGTTCAGTGCTCCGCCTCCGTGATGACGACCATGCCGAAGCGCACCACTTCACCGAACCAGCGACAGCTTCCGCACCAGGTCATGAAGTTGCGGCTGTCCGCCGACCAGTACTCGGTGGTGATCCCGTTCGCGTCCAGTGCATGCCCGCACATCGGGCAGAACCTGGGCCGATCGAGCAGATGGCGCTCGGCGTCCCGGGCGAACCAGGCGTCCGGGGGCGGTAGCCGATGGGGATCCGGTGGCAACTCCGCCGACGCCTGCGCCCAGGGCGCCTCGGTGCGGGCAGCGTCCCGAATGCCCTCAGGCACCGGCGCCGGCCTTCTCCCGATTGGCCCAGGCCGTCAGGTGCAGGTCCACCAACTGTTGCTTGATCGGGCTGTATCGCATCGAGCCGCCGTTGATCCAGGCCTGGGCGAACTCCCGCTCCGCACCGAACTTGTCCTTCTCGCAAGGCAGGTCGATGCGCTCATGGGGCTGCCGGACGGTGCCCAACGGGTCCTCACCCTGTTGCACCTTGCGCATGTTCTCCTTGAACATCTTGCGCAGCAGCGCCACGCCCGCATCCGAGCGGCCCAGGTGCTCCTGGGTCCGATCGGTCACCGGACCCTGGGAGACCCAGGCCATGATGTCCTGTCCCTCGATGTAGTCGGTGATGAACCGGCCGTTCTCGTCCCGCCACAGGTATTCATAGACCACCGGACGTGCCTGCGGCTCCCAGGAGCCGGCCTGGGGAGCGTGATTGGAGTAGAAGAGCTTCCAGGTGGTGGTGTCGTCGATGGGCACCCGAATCTGCATCTGGTCGATCCCGGCACCGCCCACGCGCATGAAGTACGGGAAGACCAGGGGGTGACCGATCTTCCAGTCGTCATTCTCCTCCGAGCTGCCCTCGAGGACTCGACGCTTGAGGATCCCCCACTCCATCTCCTCGAATCCGGTGCGAATGTGCTTCTTCTGGAAGGCCTTCGGTGCGTCGAAGCCGCTGGTCTGGCCGAGGAACTCGAAGTAGTAGCCGTGCAGCCACTCCACGTGATGCGGGTCGACCGAGTTCTCCATGATCTGCAGCCAGTTGCACGGCAGGGTGGCGTAGCCGCAGTCCTTGACGCCGTCCATCACGAAGACATCGAAACGCGGCAACTCCGGGGCCGGATCCGGCCCGACGTACACCCAGATGAGCCCGCCCATCGGCTGGGCCTTGCCGGCCTTCTGCTTGACCCGACTGCGGAAGTTCTCGTTGTCCGCCTCAGCCGGCTGCTCCAGGCAGTTGCCGTCGAAATCCCACTTCCAGCCGTGATAGCCGCACCTGATCCCGTCCTCGTGGACGACTCCATAGGTGAGCGAGGCGCGACGATGCGGGCAGGCCTCGGCCACGATCCCGTAGCGACCACCCTTGGGCGTCTTGAAGAGGGTCCAGTTCTCCCCCAGCAGGCGCACGCTCTTCGTCGGCACCTGGTCGAAGTCCTGCTCGAAGGCGATCGGGTACCAGTAGCGACGCAGCAACTCGCCCATCGGGGTACCCGGCCCCACCCTGGTCAGTTCCTCGTTCTGTTCCACCGTGAGCATCTGCGTTCCCTTCCCGTGACCTACCCAAATCCTGCCGTACCTGACTTCTGATTGCGCGCCAATGTGATTGCGCGAATCTGACTGCGCGCGAATCGGTGGCTGGGTGGGCCGGCCGTGCGGCCCACCCAGCCGATCGACTCCTAGAGCACCGTCACCACACCGTTGGACCCGTCGACGCGGATCCGCTGACCGGTCTGGATGGTGCTGGTGGCGAATCCGGTACCGGTCACCGCCGGCAGCCCGTACTCGCGACAGACGATGGCGGCATGGCTCATCATGCCGCCGGTGTCGGTCACCGTTGCCTGGATCTTGCCGAAGATCGGCGCCCAGCTGGGTGCGGTGAGCGGGGCGACCAGGATCTCCCCCTCCTGCAGCAGCCCGATCTCATCCGGACTGAAGATGACTCGAGCCACACCCTCGACCACACCTGGCGAGGCGGCCATCCCGCGCAGCTCCCCGTCCTTCCCGGCGCCACCACCCAGCCAGGCCTTGGTGCTCTCCGAGGTGATGCCCCACAGCATGATGGTGAAGGGCTCGGTGATGACCTCCGGCGGCGCACCCAGGGCCGGCGCCGGCTTCACCTTGGCCAAGGCGGCGCAGATCTCCCGGCGACGCTTGACGATCGCCGGCCAATGACCCGGCCCGGCGGCCGGCTCCGGAGTGGCCCAGGAGACGTAGTAGTCCCACAGTGCATCCTCGACCTCGGTTCGCTTGAGGTAGAAGATGTCGTTGGCCTCGCCGAAGAACCCCTCCTTGACCAGGACCTCACCCAGTTGACGCATCTTGCGCCAGATCACCGAGTGGCTCCAGTGCTCGACGTAGAAGTTGTGGTTCTCCACGTACGGGAAGACCACTCGCGCCAGTCCCAGCTTGCCGTTGAAGGCCTCGCGCGCCTCGTCGCTGGGCAGCAGTTCGCTGTACTCGCCGACGATCCGGTCCCGCTCCGCGCGGATGGCATCGATCGGACGGGCCAGGTCATCACCGGAGCGCAGCTTGGTGATGTAGTCGCTGATGAACTCGAACGGAACCTCGACGTTCTCGATCCAGATCCGGTCCGAGTGGTAGAAGCCGGAACCGGTGGAGAAGTTGAACCAGGGCTCGGCCGACTCCTGGAAGGAGGCGATCCAGGCCTGCCCGGCCTCACTGCCCTTGAGGATCTGGCAGGTGGCATCGACGTCCCCGGTGCCGAAGGCGTCACCCACCCCGCTGTCCACGGCCAGGCGTGCCAGTCGCTTGAGTTCCTCGTCCGGCCGGAACAGGTCGACCTCCACCCCCGCGACCATCTTGGCGATGGACAGGTCCGGAATGTTCGGGAAGGTCTCCTTGCAGAAGCCGAAGAAGTCCAGGTACGCCGCGTAGCCGAGGTTGAGGAACTCGAAGTGGTAGTTCCACAGCTTCAGCGAGAGGTCCACCAGGGTGCGGTAGTTCTCCTGAATCTGATAGCCGCTCCCCAGACCGGCACCGGACTTGACCACCTCATCCGCGTTCTCCACCTCCGGCAGCGGATCGAAGGACAGAGCCTCCAGTTCCCCGACCAGGCCGCGGATCTTCACCATCCACTTGTCGTAGAGGTCGTTCCAGTTCATGAAGTAGAAGCCGGCTCGATCCATGAAGTTGGCCACCCGTGCCTCGATCTGGGTGGGGTCGGCTGGGATCGGGGTCAGGTACGCATAGCCGTTGAGGATGCGCAGGGCGATGCCGTTGGCCGGAGGCACCTGCAGATGCCGCGAGTTGTACTGAGACAGCGAAGCCAGGGCGAACTCGAAGAACGTGGCATCCCAGGGCGTCAGGACCTTGGGCCAATGGATGCCGTCCTGGAACCAGAACATGCTGTCCTCGTAGTCACGCCGAGCCTCGCTGAACAGCGAGGGGTAGACGTACATGTCCTGCCAGCCTTCAGCCCCGGGCGGCGTGGGGATCTCGAAGGGGCTGGGAAAGCGATCAGCCATAGGAACTCCCATCGATGGAACCTGGTCGTCGAACACGGTCGTGCCCGACGGGCGTGCATCAGTACTGTCGATATTCACTTGTGCAGGAGACGATTCACTTGTGCAGGCGATGCGCGAGGCGGCGCCTGGTTCTCAGGTGCCAGGAGTGCTTCGGGTGTGCAATGGGTTCATCAGCGTGGACACGATGCTCGACATCATGTCTGCGCCACCGACACTGGACTTGGGTGCTTCCTTCCTGGACCACACCGTCTCCGGTCGGGATTGCAGCAGGACGATGCTCTTCTCGTCCGGCAGGTCGGCATCCACCGCCCACTCGACGTCCTGGGGGCAGCCGTAGTGCTTCTCGGCGGTCCGGGCCAGCCGGGCGATGGCCTTCAACTGGGCGTCGGTCAGGCACGGGGCCGATCCGCGCTCCTCGTCCAGTTCCACCTTCTCGACGGTGTCGTGATCGGACAAGCGGAACTCGACCTCCTTGCGGGAGACCTTGCGCTTGGTGATCTCGAACAGCACCTTGTCGATCAGGTAGTTGTCCGGGGTGATCTCACCGGAGACGACGCCCTCGCCGAAGCCCC
>Ga0172372_10008207_pt1 | contig 13835 bp, 16 predicted proteins | sample LakKiv5m_2_FD_114544 | JGI IMG/M metagenome (GOLD analysis project Ga0172372, IMG submission 114544) | Freshwater microbial communities from Kabuno Bay, South-Kivu, Congo - kab_092012_9.5m | ecosystem: Environmental > Aquatic > Freshwater > Lake | place: Democratic Republic of the Congo...
CCTTGGATGGCGGGTGTCGCCGCTGGTGGGCTGGTAGGGGGCATGCCGGGGGCCTTAGCTGTTGGGTCTACGTTCGGTGTTGGGGACGTTCTTGACAGCCAACGCGAGCAAAGCGGGGATACCAACATCGCTGCGGCTATCCCGCTGGGCCTAGCCTATGGGGCTATGGATACGGGGCTTGGTATTGGTGGGATGCTAGCTAGGCGCTCCGCCGGAACCGGCATACGGGCGCTCGACCGCGCGGGGACTAACTATTTGGATAACCTGTCGGGGGTACCCGGTGCCGCTGCACGGACCGCCGCCACGGGGCTAAAAACCACCGCCGTCGAAGCTACGACCGAAACCGGCCAAGAAGCCATGAACCAACTGGGCCGCATGGCGGTTGACCCCAGTGCTTCGCTGACGGACCCTGACGCGATGGAGCGGTACAAAGAGTCGTTCCTAGGCGGTGGGTTGCTTGGTGGCGTGTTTGGCGCAGGGCTAGGCGGCTGGCGCCGTTCGCAGAACTACCTACCGCCCGGCGAAACTCTGGACGACAACAGACCGGCGGACCTGTTGAACCCGGGCGCTCCGCGTACTGAGACAACCACGGCTCCAGCACCTGCCTCGGGCCCCGTTGAGGATGGGTCGCTGCCGCCCGCGGCTACGGTCGATGGCGCTATAGCTGACCAGTTGGGGCTGTCGGACATTACTGACCCCGCCGCAGTCAGCGAAGCGGCGCCCGGTGCCCAAGTGCCAGCCACTCCGCCCCCGGTACGCGCAACAGCCGACATCGCGGACCATACAATGCGTCGGTATGGCGGTGTGGAACCTGTTAGCGCGGATAACCCGGACGGCCCGCATACCTTTGGCGGCACAGTCTATAACGACCGTGAGCTGGCCTATGGAGCCCTGCGCGCTAAGGCTGAGGCTGATATGCAGCGAGTGGGGGAGACCGCCACGGCGGCTAAAGCTGACCCCAATGTGGTGCACTTGGCCGAGGGTGCGTACGGTGCAGCTTTCCGCGTGGGTGAAGAGAGCAAGGCGGCTAGCCGCAAGAAATACACGCCCAAGGCCCCGGACTTTGCGTCGCCGTTTTTCCAGTCACTGATCGCGCACGCTACGACACCCAAGGCACTGCTTGACAACATAAACGCGCGTATCGCGGCCCTAAAGGGTAAGACAAAAGTAGCAGACCAAGAGCAGCGGGTGCTGCTACAGCGCATGGCGAACGTCATGCAAACCCCCTCGCACGATAACTATATGCAGGGGATTAACAATGGGCTTAACGGAGCGCCTGCGCCTAAGCCCGCGGAGCGCCCAAAAACTACCGAAGAGACCTCAATAACGCATACAATAGATACGTTACAGCAATTCCTTAACTGCATGACTGGGAAGTAGCTATGGCCGGGCAAGTAAGTGGTGAGCAATACCTGCGGACCTTAGAGCGTGAAGCCCTGCGGGACAGGCTGCTCAAAAGCATTCTGGAGGCCCTGAAGACCTCCGCTGCCTCCGCTGCCTCCGCTGCGCCTGTGGTCAACGTGCAGGTACCGGAAGCCACGGCTCCTGTAGTTAACGTAGCCGCGCCAGTGATTCCGCCTAGCCCTGTTACCCCCGTTGTCTCTTGGCGGTTCGACGTTACCCGCAATGCCGACGGCAACATAGAAAGCTTGCTGGCTACACCCATAAAGGGCAAACCATGACCGCCCGCATCCTCCGCATCCTGATCGCCTTGGACATTTTTGTCTTTGCTGTCCTGACTCTGGGCGGTGCCCGTCGCAACGAGACTATCTCAGGGGCTGCGTGGTCATTGGAGATGGACGGCAAGTGGCAGGGCAAGCTGTTTCGCCCGATCATTGACTGGCTGTTTAGCCCACTGCAAAAAGACCATTGTTTGCAAGCGTGGATGATTGAACATAACCCCTACGCACAGCTATGACACGCAAACAACTCCACTATGCTCTAGCACGCCTGATCTGGGATACCGATCTGATTGGGTCACGGCTGATTCTTGCTGGCGCAGAAGTTTGTTGGGCGCTGCTGCTGTGGTGGCCGGGTGCCACGTTTGACCGATCCACGTACACGCGCATGGCCTCAGTGATGCCAGAAGACTGCTGGGGCCTGGTGTTTGCTCTGACCGCGATCTTGCAGGTAGCGATTATTTTTCGCAATGAGTTTCACGACAGACTCGCCCGTTGGTTTGCAGCTTGGAATGCTGCACTGTGGATGTTCACTACCTCCGCGATGATGATGAGCCTTTACCCGCCCGCCGCTGGGATTTCTGGCGATATTGCCCTATCCATGGCAGCATGGTGGATTTGGGCTAGACCCTATTTGATGGTGACGGCACTACAGGAATTGGGCTATGGCAAGCGATGACAACTTCGACAAGTGCACCGTTGCCCATGAGCGTATGGTTAAGGTTGAAGCGCATCTTGCAGCAATTGACAAGGCTTTCGTAAAGAACGATTTGGGTGAAGCTGACTACGATGGACACCGTCGTGCTCATGCCGACGCCATTGAAGCGGCCAACGTGCTCAAAGGGTACAAAAGCGGCATTACAACCAAGGTCGGTGCCTGGGCAGCAATCGGCGCATTAGCGGCGTTTGGAGCGATGCTGCTGGATTGGATAAAGGATCATATGAAGTGAAGGTGCTTCTTTGTGTGGCGACAGTATTTGTCGCAATCGCCATAGCAATAGAGGTGTACGACGACATTACAGATAAGAGAGTAGGCAATGACCTGGTTGCTCTAGCACTTGCGCTTGCGGTTGGAAGTGTGTCGGTGGTGGCGGTTGTACTGATCTTTGGAGAATGGCATGTTTGAAACAATTTTCGGTGGCCTGCTAGGTGGCATTTTTCGCATGGCACCCGAGGTGCTGAAGTGGCTTGACCGCAAGGACGAACGCGCCCATGAGCTAGCGATGCTGTCCAAAGAGATGGATTTTGCAAAGATTCGTGCAGAGCAGGCCATGCACACGGTGGATGCGCAGGTGGACATCAGCCAGTTTGACGCCATTGGTAAGGCGCTTGAAGGGCAGGCTGCTATGGCTGTCGCGGCTGGCAAGATTGTTGCCGGTATCTCTGCTTTGGTGCGTCCGCTGGTGACGTACTGGGTAGTTGGGCTGTGGAGCGCAGTAAAGATCGCTGCGCTAATCATGGCTTACCAAGCCGATGGGGACTGGAAGGTGGTCGTTACGTCCAATTGGGGCGCGGACGATACAGCTATCCTCAGCATGATCCTCAGCTTCTGGTTCGTAGGGCGCTCAATCGAGAAGGCCCAAAGGCTTCATAAATGAGCAACGAAGCTACATCGGCACTTGATATCGCGCTGGCACTTTGTCGCACCTTTGAGGGGCTGCGCAGCAGGCCATATCTGTGTCCGGCAGGTATCCCCACGATTGGGTACGGGTCAACATGCTACGCAGATGGTACGCTGGTAAGCCTGTCTGACCCGCCTTTGACGGCAAGTGACGCGGAGGCTTTGCTGCGGCTTACCCTGAGCCGTGACTACCTGCCAGGTGTGCTGAAGGCGTCGCCTGGTCTGGCCGCATACCCGGCAAAGTTAGGCGCGTTGACTGATTTTGCGTACAACTGCGGTGTGCCAAGGTATCGGGCCAGCACGCTCAGGCGGTATGTGGACATGCAGGATTGGGCCGGAGCTGGGCAGCAGCTTATGAAGTGGACACGCGGGGGTGGGCGTGTGCTACCGGGTCTGGTGGCGCGGCGCAAGGCTGAAGCATCAATGCTGTGACTAAGGAGAACTGAAAAATGAGCGCTACTTTAAAATATGTTAAAGACTTTGACTTCGGGCCACAAAAAGTAATGGTTAGAGCTTATTCAAGAGGCGGCCCTGTCAAAAAGTTTAAGAGTGACTCAATTCTTGAAAAAGCGACCGGTGAACGCTATTCAAGTCGTGAAGCAATGATTAAGCATGAAGCCAAAGAAACTCCACGTATACGGCGTGAAGAGATAATTCAGCGTAGTAAAGTTACAAAGCCTCAGCCGAACAACCAAAAGGCTCCGCTAGTGGCAATGAAACGAGGTGGAACTTTAATTTGTTGCAAGAAGTAGCTACAGTTGCCAAAAATGACTCTTTGGGTTAAAATTTATGAACCAGAGAAGGCTGCAGCAGCTATCTTTCTGCCACCAACAGACTGGAGCAAATAATGGCCTTGAGCGGCACCGTTAGCAGTACTTCTTTCAACGTCAACAAGATAGTTGATACAGCGTTTCGTCGCTGTCGGCTCCCGCTGCCTAGCGTAACTGCTGAGATGCAGTCTTACGCCCGGGACGCGCTCTACCTGTGGCTGTCTGAGCTTGCCAACCCGCGCACACCCTCATGGTGCATTGAAAAAATCTTGCTTCCTATGTATCAGGGCCAGCCCACTGTACCGATGCCTACAGGTACGGTTGAGTTGCTGAATCTGAATTATCGCGTGGTTCAAGCCCTTGAGCCTATGACAGTCACGGCTCCTACTTCTTACTGGGCAGATTTTACAGAGGCCTCCACTGTAACCAGTGTCGGCATAAAGTGGGCGGGAACCGCTGTTAACGTCACGTTTGAAGTTTCTGATGACAACGCCACATGGACAACTATTACAACGTCAGAAACCAGCGTTTCCGCTGGCGAATGGACTTGGACAGACATGCCCAAGGCCAACCCATACAGATACTTTAGAATTATAGCAGCTGAAGTTCTCGTCTATTCTCAGGTGGTTCTAGGAGGGTTATATCAAGAGATTCCGATGGGGCGATTAAATAGAGATACGTTTGTTGCACAAAGCAACAAGATGTTCCAGTCTCGTCCTACGACGTATTGGTTTCAGCGCGACCTTCCCGAGCCAGTTATCAATCTCTGGCCAGCTCCCAATTCAGCTGCTGAAGAGCATACACTGGTCGCTTGGCGCCATCGGCACATCATGGACGTAGGAACACAGCGCAGCGATGTTGAGGTGCCTCAGCGCTGGCAGGAGGCTATGGTTGCCAATCTAGCCGCAAAACTCGCTCTTGAGACCCCTTCGGTTGACTTGAACTTAATACCAGTGTTGAAGCAAGAGGCCACCGTAGCTCTACAAACCGCGCGAGACGGCGACAATGATGGCTCTTCTACGTTTATCCAGCCTAACATTCTCGGCTATACTCGATGAGCCTATTTTTAATTCAACAAAACAGCAGACTTACAACATCAGGATGTGCAGTCGGCGAAACAATATTGTGTGGGCGTGCGCTCTGGGCAACATTTCCAACTTATGGGGGCGGATCGGGGGGAGGGATCAACGATGCCGGGAGTAATCAAGGCGGTAACGGCGTTATTATTTTGGAGTACTAATGTACGCAATATCGTATGCCCCTGATCCAGTCATCAAGTTACCTCGGGATATGCGTGATTACGTCTCTGGGCTCACAAACTCGGACAACCGATATCGACTAGCGCGGATCGCATTTTGCTTTAAGGCGCTTTTGCCCTATAATTGTACACGCATGGGCTTGCTGTATCAGCGAGAGCGTTACTTACCGGAGCATCTATGGCCTATGTAATGACATTCTCCTCTCTTCAAGAGGACGTTCGCCGCTATCTTGAACGCGGCTTTACCGCTGAGAGCGACCCGCTTGTATATGAGCAGCTTCCTAGGCTAATCAATTTTGCTGAGCGGCGTATTGCCAAAGAGCTCAAGATTCAAGGCTTCATCCGGGTGATGGCCGCTGAGATTAAGACTGGAGTTGCAGTTTATCTGAAGCCTGATCGCTGGCGTGAAACGGTCTCTATGACTCTTGCCGGCAAGCCTATCTTCCCTCGTTCTGTGGAGTATGTCCGGTCTTATTGGCCTGTGCAAGCCACTGTTGGAGAAACTGAGTTTTACGCTGACTACGACTATACTCACTGGCTGTTCGCACCAACACCGAACACGGATGCACAGCTCGAGGTGATTTACTATGAGTTGCCTCCACTGCTGGATGACAGTAATACTACAAACTGGCTGACTGCCTATGCACCCAATGTGCTGCTATATGCAACCTTACTTGAATGTGCTCCGTTTTTGAAGAACGATGAGCGCATAGATACTTGGCAGACCTTGTACGACCGAGGCGCACAAGCCCTTAATGGTGAGGACTTGAAACGCATTATGGACCGTAACACTATCCGGCAGAGGGCTTAAATGACGACGTACTCAGACATTTTTGGCGGCTCAAACATCTATCCTAGTCAGATCACGTATCGGGCAGTGTCCCTGACTGCTGACGTTACAACTCATTGGCCTGAAGAAACATCCGCCGCAGGGGACTTCGTAGCCAAGATCATGGACGTGACCCAAGACGCCGAGGGTTGGATCATCACGATGCCGCGAGCTACCGGCACGAGCAACGGCAACACAATTCTGTTCAACAACATCGGTGCGCACAGTTTTCTAGTAAAAGATTCAGCTGGTACTCAGTTACTCACGGTGGATGCAGGCACCGCATGGCAACTATATCTGACAGACAACACCACAGACGAAGGCACATGGCGAGGGCTGCAATATGGCGCAGCGACTTCCTCTGCCAACGCTTCAGCCCTTGCAGGTACAGGAGTTGTGGCTGTTGGAACACTCCTAAGTCAGTCAGTGCCTGTTACGTCTTTCAGCACTAGTTATACTGCCGCTTTGCAAGACCGGGCCAAGATGTTCGTTTTTATAGGTGGGGCGGGTAAGACGTTAACTCTGACCTCCGCAGCGACAATGGGGAATAATTGGTTCATTATGCTACGTAACTCTGGCGTAGATGCTTTAACAGTTGACCCTGAAGGATCGGCTACTATAGACGGCAGTTCAACCAAGAGCTTCCAACCTAATGAATCTGCAATTATTGTCTGTGACGGAATTGGGTTTTACACCATCGGTTTTGGGCAGTCCTCAACTTTCGCATTTGATTACACTACCATTGATGTAGCGGGTGCTGCAGGCAATTATACTTTATCAGCGGCTGAACTTAATCGTATTGCTTACTCATTTACAGGGGTGTTGACGGGTGATCGTAATGTGATTGTTCCCGCGACAGTGCAACAATATTGGATTAGCAATGACACCACAGGCGCATTTAACTTCGTAGTCAAGACCCTTGCGGGCACGGGTGTTACACTTGCGCAGGGGCAGAAAGCCATCTTCTACTGCGACGGAGTCAATGTAGTTGATGCTGATTCTTCTACAATTTCTTTGCCTATGCAGATAGCCCAAGGCGGAACAGGAGCACTATCTGCGTCAGATGCTCGTATTAACTTGGGCGGAACATCACTTGGAATTTCGCTATTTACAGCAGCTTCTACAGCTGCAGCCTGGTCTTCATTGGGTAACAGCCCTGGGATTAGTGGGGGCACGTTCTGATGAGCACGCTAGTCTTGCGCAGCCAGCCCGGCATCAAGCGCGACGGGACTAGATACGACGGTGACTTTTACACCGACGGGCAATGGGTGCGCTTTCAGCGTGGATTGCCCCGTAAGATGGGCGGGTATCGCTCAATCACAAAGTTTCTGAATGAAATCAGCCGAGGTATGGCTGCTTATACCTCGATGGGTATGGTGTACGCGCATAGCGGATCAGCTACTGAGCTAAAGCAGTTCACCATTAATTCGTCGCTGAGTAGTTCTATCATGATCGATCGCACACCAGCAACGCTGAAGGGATCAACGGCCAACACGTGGATGTTCGACTATATGTATGACCCTACAAGTGTAGCAAATTCAATCATTGCACACGTAGCTCCGAATGGGTCTTGCATTTGCAACAACACAGACGGACAGTTGTTCTACGGCGACGTGCTCGGTGCTGGTGCCTTGACTGAGATTATGGCTCCAGCAAACGCTAACTTCACCGGCGGTGTGGTCATCCTGCACCCATATCTGTTCTACTACGGGTCAGACGGGGTAATCGGCTGGTCTATTCCAGGTGGCCCGACTGATTTAACAGGCGTAGGATCAGGCATAGCCCGCGTATGGGGACAGAAGATTATTAAGGGCTTGCCGCTGCGTGCCGGCTCAGGTAGTGCTCCGGCGGGTATTTTCTGGGCATATGATGCTGTTATCCGTGCAAGTTTTGTTGGTGGAGCACCTGTATTCAATTTTGATGTCTTAGCCTCTGACACGTCCATTATGTCGGCTGCATCTGTGGTTGACTTTGACGGGGTATTCTACTGGGTAGGCGTTGACCGATTTCTGATGTTCAACGGTGTAGTGCGAGAAGTCCCCAATACAATGAACCTGAATTGGTTCTTTGATAATCTGAACCCCGAGCAGCGAACCAAGGTCTTCGCGTTCAAGATTACTCGCTTTGGGGAAATTTGGTGGTGCTACCCTAGAGGGTCTGCTACTGAATGCACTCATGCTATTGTCTATAACGTGCGTGAAAATTCTTGGTATGACACCGCTTTGCCTAACTCTGGGCGCAGTGCAGCAGTGTTCAGCAACGCCTTTGTTGGCCCTCTGCTAGCTGGGGTGAATGCGACTGCAGACGGCTACAAAGTATGGATACATGAGCGAGGAACTGATTCAATCTCTGGACAAGAACTTCTTCCTGTAGAAAGCTACTTTGAGACCTCTGACATATCTTCGCTCATGCAGGGTAACAACGGCTCTCTACGTATTACGACTATCGAACCTGATTTTATTCAGTCTGGTGATATGTCCGTGCAAATTACTGGCCGCGCAAACGCTCGTGCCCCCGAGGTGTATAGCACAGAATTCAAATTCCCAGAAAAGGCTTCCTCTCCTCACGAACAGATCGTTGTGCTTAAAGAGCAGCGACGCGAGCTGCGCGTGAAATTCCGCAGCAACACTATCGGCGGAGACTACCAGATGGGGCAAATAATCGGCCATATTGAGCCGGGTGACAAGAGGGTACTTGGATGATTACGCGTCCTTCAGGAATGTCGTTTCTTGACTGGTCTTCACAGATACAGACAGACCTAGATTCCTATGGGAGTATAGGTCGTGCCGATACGTTTGCCGCTTGGCAAGATTGGGCGGCGCAGCTGATGAACATCACAACCCTGAGTAGAGCATTGCCCGATCCTTATGCGTTTTCAGAGTGGCGAGATTGGGCGGAGCGACTTTGTGGGGCGCTGTCATGAAGTTCATTGGATTTGAACGTGAGCAAGAAGCCATCGCCTGGGCTAAGCACATTATTGGAGTAGACGCGGCTCCCGGACTCTGCAGAGCTATGTCTGCTGTTGACAAGAATGACGAATTTGCCTTAGTTGTTGTGTTTAGCAATTTCACCAGTCGCAATGTAGATATGCATACGGCAGCGGTCTCAGGAGCTGAGTGGGCAAGCCCTAAAGCGATACTAACGATGTTTAACGCGGCGTTCGGATATGCTTTTAACCACCTGGGTGCCCGACGTGTTACAGGGCTTGTAAAAGCTAAAAATTTAGTGGCTCGCAAGTTCGACGAGCATCTGGGATTCCAGCTTGAAGGCATTATGCGTAACGTCTTTGTCGACGACGATTTATGCATATATGGGTTTTTACGTGAAGATTACATGAGCCATAAATGGTATAGGAGCGATGATAAATGATTGACCGCAACCAACTCGTTCAACTTGTGCGTTCAAATCCGCAGTTGCAATCAGCTGTAGAAGAGATTCAGCGCAGATTACAAGGCATGAATTTGACTCCTCAGCTTATTGCTGAGGTCATTCATTCGTTAGAATATGCACTGGCCAACCCCGACAAATATCCTCAAATTCGTGCCGAGGCAATTAGACGCGGGTTTGGTACAGAAGAGACCATTCCCCCGCAATATGATAAGTTGTTCTTGATCTCGATGATGGCTGCATTCTATGGGCTATTGGATCGAGTTGAACGCTCACAAGAAGAACAGACGCTGGCTCACGGAGGGCTTGCTCATGCGGCTCGACAATTACAGGCTCAAGGGCGAGGCGGGGATACCATCCTAGCACATATAAATCCTATTGAGGCCGAAGTTCTGCGCAGAATGGGAGGCTCGGGCACCGTAAATCCACATACAGGCTTGATGGAGTTTAAAGGCGGAGTGCTAGGAGATATCTTCAAAGTAGTGGTTCCAGTTGCCGCAATGTTCGTAGCCCCGTATATAGCTCCGATGCTGGGCGGTAGTATGATGGCTGCGGGTGCCGTTACTGGAGGCTTGGCCTCTGCCATGACTGGCGGCAATCTGCTTCAAGGCGCGGCGTTTGGCGCTTTGGGTAATGGATTGGGCAGTAGCCTGGGCAGTAGTTTGGCACCTGAGATGAGTTCAGCGGCACAAAACGCTTTAGGCAGTGGTTTGGTTGGAGGCGCTATGGGCGCAGCCACCGGGCAGGGGGTGCTTAAAGGCGCAGCGCAAGGAGCGTTGGGTAGCTATTTAGGCAACCAAGTTCAAGGCGTTGCAGGCTCAGGGGCGCTCGGAGCCGGAGTAAATCAAGCAGGAACGCAATTCGGAAACTTGATGGCCGCAGGGTTCACGCCTGCTCAATCAGTAGTAGGCGCAGGGTTGTCTGGGTTGGTAGCAGGTTTAAACGCTCGTCCTTCAGATGTCGTTAGCAACCCTGTAAATCAAGCAGAAACGCAAACTTATGAATTTAAAAACCCAGTAGAAGAATTTAAAGCAAGATCTTCAACCGACGCATATAGCCCTAACACCTCAGATGGAGGCTTTTTAAGCAACCTAAACAATAACCAACTCATGATGGGAGCTATGGCTTTGAGCGCAATGCAGGGCGCTCCCGAACCTGTACAGCAAGCGGTTTCAACGATGTCTCCTGAACAGCAAGCCTATTTTAATCGTCCTAGCATCAAATGGGATTGGGATACCTTGCAAAGAGACGCGAACACTTCAGGTCAAGGACTTGCTCAATACATGGCACAGAACTGGAATAAGATCACTAGCGGACAGTACAATCAACCCTCCTATTCACAGGGCGGGTTGTCTCAAGTAGCAGCTCTGATGTCGGGCATAGGTTCAGGGCGAGATGACACTATCGAGGCACGGCTTTCTGATGGAGAATATGTGGTTGACGCGGAGACCGTTGCGATGCTCGGGGATGGCTCCGTAAAAGAAGGTGCACGCAAACTAGATGAGATGCGAAGTCGTATTCGCCAACACAAAGGAAAATCATTGGCTCGGGGTAAAATTAGCCCAAACGCTAAATCCGCTGAAACATATCTGAAAGGTACTAAATAATGGCTTCCTTATTTCAAGGCGACCCGCAGAAGGCAACGTCGTACACAACCTCTTCAAGTGAAACGCCTAAGTGGATGCAGGATGCGATTTACAATCCGATCCAGCTAGCACAGAACGTAGCCAACACTCCCTATCAGGCGTATCAGCTGCCGACAGTGGCTGAACTCAGCCCGCTGCAACAGCAGGCTTATCAGCAAGTACAGTCGGCTCAGGAGGCGTGGAAGCCCTCTATGGATGCCGCCACAAGCGGTATGCAAGCCCTGACACAATCTCCGGGAGGTATGTCCGCAGCCAGTCCATATTTTGATCAATCCAGGTCGATGGATGCTTCGGCAGGAAACGCAGACACAGCTAACGCACTTAAAGATTCACAAGACCAATACCTGCGTCAAGGTCTGGTTGACCAGAACCTAAACGCCGGGCAGAACTACTGGAATCGCGCAGGTGACTTGGACGCTGTTGGCGCGGCCAGCCCCTACTTACAGCAGGCATCTTCACAAGATATTATTGGCGCGGCCAGCCCATATATGTCTCAGTCAGCCTACACAACAGCACAGGCGTTGTCTGACAAAGCCCTCACAGCTGCAAACCCATATCTTCAATCTGCAGCTCAAAGTTCAGTACATAATATAAATCAATACATGAATCCGTATACGCAAAACGTGACGGATCAGATTGCTAAACTAGGTGCTCGTAATCTTACTGAAAACCTGCTGCCGGGAGTGTCTGACGCATTCATCAAGGCCGGTAGTTTTGGTGGCTCCCGCATGGGCGAATTTGGTGAACGTGCATTAAGAGACACACAAGATAGCATCTTGAATCAACAGGCTCAAGCCTTGCAACAAGGCTATGCGCAATCGCTCAATGCGTCACAAGCTGACCTAGCTAGACAAGCACAGCTCGCGGGTGCGGTAGGCTCGATAAGCGGTGCTGATTTATCTCGTGTGCTTCAAGGTGCCGGTCAATACAGCTCTATCGGTCAATCTATGGGTCAGCTCACAGGACAGCAAGCTCAGAACTTCGCCAATGTTGGCCAGTCCATGGGCCAGCTCACAGATCAACAGATACAGAACCTTGCGGGTCTGGGGAAAGCTCAGACCGCTGCTGGACAAGCTCAACAACAGTTCGGTCTTAATTCTGTCCAACAAGTACAGGCCGCGCAACAGGCTGACCTTGCTCGTCAATTGCAAGCAGCAAGCCAGATTGGGCAGCTAGGCGTAAACGCAGGAAGTCTTTCAGGTTCAGACTTGACACGCCAACAAAGTGCGCTGACATCTCTGGCAAACTTGGGACAAACCGGCCAACAAATGCGATATGCTGACACCGCTGCGTTGGAGTCTGCAGGACAGGCTCAGCAGGCTCAACAACAGTCTCAGTTGAATGCTGCTAAGGAGCAATTCCTAGCTGAGCAAGCCTATCCCAAGCAACAGCTAGATTGGCTTAGCACTCAAGTACGAGGAATGGCCCCGATTGTACCTACGACAACCTATCAATCAGGATCAACTAATGGTGCAACTTATTCTCCTTCAGGATTATCGCAATTAGCTGCAGGCCTTGCCGGATACAAGGCGCTTACTACTTAACCTTAAAAGGGCGTTATCATGGGTTATGAACTTAATCGTTTGTTGCAACAGTACGGCGTGTCTTCGCCGGTGATGAGCGCGGCTCCTAGTATGCCGTCTGCACCTGTGGCTCCTACCGCGTTGACTGCTAATGCAACTAACGATGATAAGAGTGTATACAATAAGGCTCTGTCTGATTACAATGCCCAGAAGAGTGCTTATGACACAGCCTTGCCTGATTTGCAGGCTAAGTATAATGTTGACAAAACCGCATATGATACCTATGCGAAAGAGTATCAGGACCGACTTGAAAACACCCCGATGTATTCGGCTGCCCAATTTCAAACACAGCCTTCAGCTGGAATGCAGTACGCCACGCAACCGGGCCAAATCGGAGCAGACCGATACAACCAGAACATTCGAGACTGGTTTACAAATAACCCTACAGCAACGCCATCTGATTTAGCTGTAGAGATGAATAAATATGGTATTTCAGGGTATGACGTAGCATCTGCTAGAAATGGCAGCATGTGGAGAGATGCTTTAAAAGCTCCTGTCTATAGCAATTATTTATATTACATCCCTCCAATCGCTCCGGCCTATAGCGTTGATGAAAGTTCAACTTCTAACAGATCAAACAGAGACTTTGGCGGTGTAAATGGCGGAGACAATGTCGGCGGGAATGACGGCATGTCAGCTGGTATGGATGGTGCCTCAGAGGGCAGTGCAGGCTCAACAGCAGCTACAGCAGATAGCCCAGATGGGCCTGATGGGAATAACGGTGGACAGGGCTTCGGCGGTGACGGAGATGGTGGTGACGGAGATGGTGGTGACGGAGATGGTGATTGGGCTTGCGGAGGATTAGTTAAAAAGTACAAAATCAAGTTTGCTGACGGCGGTCTAAATGACATGACCACAAACTACGGTAGACGCAGCGGGGCTATCTCGCCCGGCTTAGGTGGGCTTGATTTGTCGAGGGTGTCCCCCGAGCAACTTAAATTTATCATGCAACAAGACCCAGAATCTGTACAGCGCGGGGTTGATCGCTTTACGGAGCTAACAGGTATTCCTCAAACTATTCCAGAAACTACAAAAACTCTCGATCCGACAGAGCTGAGTTTA
>Ga0172372_10008213_pt1 | contig 13828 bp, 9 predicted proteins | sample LakKiv5m_2_FD_114544 | JGI IMG/M metagenome (GOLD analysis project Ga0172372, IMG submission 114544) | Freshwater microbial communities from Kabuno Bay, South-Kivu, Congo - kab_092012_9.5m | ecosystem: Environmental > Aquatic > Freshwater > Lake | place: Democratic Republic of the Congo...
AAAATTACCTATTTCAAAATATGTGTTAATTTGATAATTTTTTATATGTTCATTAAATCCATCTAGAAATTCATCATAATCTTTTTTCAAAAGTTGGTTTAGTAAATATGAATCATTAGGATGAATTTTAAGATTATTACTTACATTTATTCCAGAGAAAAATAATTTTATGTGATTGTTTTTATCTTTTTGACAAAAATGTATTCTTACATAATTTTTATAATTTGTGTTTTTTTCTTGTAAATTATCCACATTATATTTATAATATTCATCACCAAAATTATATATATTTCCATCTTGACATAATAGAGGTTGTCCAGATGGTATATTATTATTATTATTATTCATCTAGAATAAGATTATTATTATATAGTAATACTTTTTTGAAAGTAAAAAATAAAAATAAAAATTATAATTTTTATTTGAAATTATATAATCGTGTCCATTCTTTAAATCTAGAAGTGTGAATTTTTTTAAGATTATTTTCATCAAGATAATCTAGACATTTAGTATGTTTTCGTAAAATTGGATCATCATTAACAAGACAAGTCATAAAAAAATTTTGTCTATCAATTGTGTTAATATTCATATTTGAAATATTACTAACGAAATTAAAGACTTGTCTAGAGAAAGATTCTGGAATTATTTTTTTAGAAAAATAACATTGGTTAATTTCAAAATTATCTAAAATTTCCAATGTTTTATCTAAAATAATATCTGAAACACCATAAAAATGTTTACCAATAACATAAAATTCTTCACTTGAAGGTCTACTTGTATATGGTTTAAATAAATACACCTCACGAAACATTAAATTGTATAAATAAATCATATTAACAAAACTACCACCCGCCATTTTCGATTCAGGTTGTGAATTAATAAATGGTGTAAAATGTTTAACAATACAATGTTTCCCAATTCCACAGGTTGCCATTACCATACAAACTTGTCCAAATTCGAGATGTTGAACTAATTTTAAACCAACTTCACTTGGTAATCCAGCATCTCCGGTTACGATATCAGGTATTCCATATTCTAAAACTTGTTTTCGCATATATTTAACGTTATCACTTATTAAAATATCTCCAGTCCCGTCTTTTCCATAAAACCATCGTTCTGGATATTTGCGAATAAATCCATAATCATCAGAAAATATATTTTTTCCAAAAATTCGTATATTTTTAGGATGTTTTGGATTCAATGAATTTGCTCTCCAATCCAATGTTATTTCTTTCCCAATAGTTTTATTTAAATAATATTCTAAACTCCAAATAAATTGTCCGGGTGCTTCAGCAAAATGAAATGATTTGAATGTTGTTTTTCGTAAATCAAAAAAATCAAATATGCTTAATATTTCCCATACTTTACAAAAAGCATTACTTGGATGATAAGGTAATTTATAATTACTAAATAAATAATTACTAACTCCACGTGTGAAATCTTCAGCAATTCTTGTTATTTTTTGAAGTGGTTCTCCTCCGTATATTTCAAGTAATTCATGACGAACACTTTTGACAATTGATAATGATTCGATTGAATTATCAAAATGTGAATATGTATAAGGTTCTTGGATAAAATGTATATTAATACGTGGTTTATTTTTACTAGAATTAAATTTTTTATGTTGTGAATATTTACGACTAGAATTTTTTGTAGAAAGTAGTTCTAGATGTGAGTAATATTTAATAATTTTGTTTTTAATTGGTTCACCAAATCCAAATAAATTATTTAAATTATCTTGATAATAATTATTAATAAGTGATAAATAATATTTGTTGTATGGTATTTTTTGAACATCTAGAATTGAAATTGATACAATCATAAATTCATACAAATATTTAATTAAATGTGTTTCATCACCTAATTTAAAAAATGTTATCTGATTATTAATGTTTCCAAAATAATTTATATACCTATCTTTAAATACATTAATTAACATTTTATCATTTTGATTTATTTTCACATCCATTTTCACATCATATAATATATTTAATTCTTCTTTTTTATTAGATGATTCAGTATAATAAAAAAATGGATATGTATTGTTATCTAGAGACTTAAGTTTTTGAATAAAATCATCCAATGATGAATCACTTTTTATTAATTTAGATTTATGATTAAGTATATTTAAAGCTAATTCTTTAATTGATAAATCATTATTAAATTTAGAACATTTAATAATAATATATGGGATAAATTTATTATCAACATTTTTATTAACAATTTCTATTTTTTCAAATGATTGATTTAATATTGCTATTAATTTTTGATAAATTGGAATATGTGGATATATTTCAGGTGTTATTATAAATAAATTACCATCTTTTTCTAGACATCGTAATGAATATAATATACTACATAAATATTCTTCTAATAATAAATAATTATTTATAGTTTGAAATTGTTTATCAATTGAATGAATAATATGAATGAATATTGAATTATAAAACTTGTTTGATTCAATAAAATTATCATTTATGTAAGAATTATAATTTCCAGTTATATTATTAATTTTTGAATCTTTAATAATTTTATCAAATATTTGATTTGTAGATTGTGTATTAGTTGAGTATTTACCAAGAATTAAATCTAAAGATGTATAATTGAATTTTTTTATTAAATCAATAATATTAATTGTATTAGTAATTATTAATAATTTTGAATTATGATTTATTATTTTATCTTTATTAAGTTCATTTTTAAGATTTAACAAGATATAATTAGATGTTAAATCACCATTGATAAATTTATTAGTAAATAATATTTCAGAAATATATTTCGTAAATATAAATAATTTTTTAAATTGTTCTGAAACGGTATCATTTTTTAATATTATATTTTTATATGTGGTATTTAGATTATTTTTAATAAATACATCAAAATTGTCATTATTGTATTTATCTAGATTTTGAAATAAATTATTATATGTATTGTATTCTTCTAAACTATAATTACTAAATATATTATTCAAATTATTATTATAATCATAAATTGAATCTAATGATTTATATTCAAAAATATTATCTATTTCATTATTGGTTCCACCACTAATATTATTTATATCAAACATTTTTTTAATTTATAATAAGATAAAAGTAATTTTTTTTCTATTTAAACAATAATAATAAAATAATAATGATGTTTCCTAATACAACCAACCAACAAGTAATTGCGAATAACATTAAAAATCAAAATTCACCATTTTATCAAGATACTCAACAATTACCATATAAAGGACATAATTATTCATTAGTTCCTAATGTTATTAATAGAAATCATCAACCTATAAATACAAATAACAATAATACAAATAATGATATAATTAATAATCAATTGATTTATTCAAAAATACCATTTGAGAATTTATTTTTCTGGACATTTGTTCTTTTAATAATTATTGATTATATATGGATCGGGCTTCTATTTAGTGATCATTATAAAATATTATATAGTGAAATTCAAAATCAAGAACTTAGAATTAGATTTCCATCTGTCTTAATTGTATATTTATTCTTAACATTATTAATAGTTGTTTTTGTAATTCCAAATATTGAAAAAGAAGCACAATTTCAAATGAGTTTAAACCAAAATAATCAAAATGGAGAATTACAGACAAATCAAATAATAAAAATTTCCGCAAAATATGGTGGATTATTAGGTTTAGCTGTTTATGCGATTTACAATTTTACAAATCATGCTGTATTTGAATATTATAGTTTAGAAGCATCATTAATTGATACATTATGGGGAGGTTTTTTAATATTTATTGTAAGTACTGGTGTTTACATGATTACACATAAACGAAATGTTTCAAAAGAACAATTTATTTCAGAACAAATAATAATATAAGTATCACCAAATACTTTTTAGAAAAAAGTATCGGCAAATACATTTTCACAGTTATACTTTTTAGAAAAAAGTATCGGCAAAAACAATTTCACAGTTGCCTCTGGCACTGATTTTCATTCTAGAATTATTACACTATGAATCCCACCCACCCGACCGAAGGGAATAAAAAATTTAGAATATATATTTTAATTAATTAATATTCTGATTACTATTATATAAAGAACATTAATACCAAATAATATATGAAGTATTAGTATAAAATAATTACATCATATACATAATTCTAATTAAATTATTAATATATTTATTATCTCCCTTCGGTTGGTGGGATTCATAGTGTAAATCATTTTTGCTAGTGCTTTTTTCTAAAAAACATACCGTAGACAACTAGGAAATTATACCGATTAACTACCATACACATAAAAATTATTCAATTGAAAAACTTTAAAAACTTAAAATAAACATCTAGAATACAATTTTACAAAAAATAATTCTAGATAAATAATTCTAAAAAAAATAATTCTAAAAAATAATTATAAATATAATGTATCAAATTCCAGAAATATATTATTTATATGATTTTAGAGGTGTTAATCATTTCAAAAAAGGAACATATAATGGATATCAAAAAGGTGATGTTTTTAAAGCCTTAGAAATAAGTATATATGAAGGGAAAATTGAGGAGAGTTGTTATTGGGGATTAGAATTATTAATATCTGGACATATTGATGAATTATGGGAAAAATTAATAATACTTAATGCTAAAATAATTAACTTAGGAAATCCTAAATTATCATCTTTCTTATGGTCAAGATATTCAGATGCTTTTCAATTATTCAGTCCTGAACAAGAAAATGACCCAACATTACGATTAAATTTAAGAAATAATCAAGAAACACGAAATCGAATTGTTGAAATAATAACAATTATGAGTTTATCAATTAAAAATAAATTACCAAATAATGTTCGTATTAAAACAGATGATTTTAAAATAGATACTTTTAAAAATCATTTATCAATGTCTGTTAATGATACTAAATTAATTAGTAAAATTATAATTGATGATGACCCAAACGAAATTAAACTTGTTATAAATGAAATCGCAAATTTAATTCATTTTGATATTAATACTGATACATATAACACAAAAGATATCGAAATTAAAACAAAAAAATTAATCTATTGGTTAAGTTGGATTTTTGAATGGGAAAATATAAACATTAAAAAATACAATGATTTTCCATGTGGATTACGACAACGAAAATACGTAAAACCACAATTTTATAAAAATATTGTTTGGTTAATATGGGATGTTATTATTCAAGAAACATCATATCGTGGTTCTGACCAAATGATACAACAAATTTACTCATTGTTTAAAATGTTTCGTTATAATTTTAATTTAAGTTCAAAAAAAAGAAAAATACCTTTAATTATTCAAGCATTATTAATGTTAATATATGATGTAAAATGGTCAATACCATTAATACAAAATAATAATAAAAAACTTGTTATTCAAGCAATGGCAAATGTTAATTTTTTATTTACAGAATACAAACAAAATGAACAAGTAAAAATAATGCCGGAAGATTTACATTATAAAATTTTAACAAAAAATGATTTTTTAATTTCGAGTAATAGTCAAATTCTAGACCAAGAAAACAATAAAAAATTAAAAGATAATCAATATTTTTCTAAAAATAAAGAACATATTAATCTAAATAATATTAATGATAGACAATCATTAATTGAAGAAGCTGAAAGATTAGCAATTGAAAGAAGAGAAAATCAAGGATTAAATATTGATAAATTTGAAAAATTTGTAGACTATAAAAAAACACAAAATTATAAAAATACAATTTCTAAAGAACCACTCCCTAATTATCTAAATCCCGATATTCATTTATCAACTAAAAATATGATTACTCAAATACAAAATATGATAGAGAAAAAAGTATAAATTAATTATTTAGTTTTTTTTATATCAATTATTATTTCTGGAGAATATACACCATCATATATTTTATTAATATTTTTACCTATAATGTCCAATGGAACTGACCTATATAAATATTCTTCATCAAATGCTAAATTATTTGTTTCCGTTTTGATATGTTTTATTTGTTCTTGATTATCTAATAAAAAACTCATCATATTGTTTTTATGTTTTACTTGTTCTTCAATACTGTTGTATTGTGTATCATTTGTTTCTGGTGATAAGATATCCTCCATCTCCATTTGTTTATCTGTATTTGACACCTGTTCAATTGTTTGAGTTTGGAAATTGGGATTTGTCATTGTTTCCCCATCTTCAATAATATTATATTGACTAACTTTGGGTATCTCAATAAATTTCGGTTTTTTCTGTGGTGGTATTATTCCAGTTTGTAATATCGATTTCCTAATAGAAGAATTATTTTGTTGTTCATTTAATATTTTAGGTTTATCGTCCATAAATCTAATCAATCCAATTTTATTTAATTCTTGATTATTTAGATTTGATAGATTCATGAATAAATAATAATATGGATAATCCGGTTCTTCTATCTTCTTACGAAAAATTAAATAATTCATTAAATATAAAAATGAATTATATAATATTTTATCAGGTGTATTTAATAGTTCATTCATATTTAAAAATTTATATCTTTCAATATTATTAATCATATTATGAAACATCGCATATATAAGATTTACATCTTTATTATTATATGGTTCTGTTATTAAATCTTGATTTTGATTTTGAAAACGAATTGATGGGTCTAGAATTACCATATAAATAAAATTCATAACATTATTTTTAATATTATCATTATATTTTATCGATAAATCATAATTTTGATTAACTTCAAATGCTTGATTATTGTTATTATTTAAATATATATTTAAAAAATCATCGCAATTATCTATTTTATTCCCTGATTTTAAATCTTCATTTATCTTATTTTTTAATAAATTTATAATATTAACATAATACACCATAACTAAATTAACTAACATACCAACATCTTTATTTGATTGTTGTTTATATATTTCAATTAATTTTTTACCCATTGATGAAATCATAAATGATAATATTTTATCCAATTTAATGTAATTATCCATCGTTTCTTGATTACACACATTATTTAATTCTTCTCGAAATTTATTCATATTATCCTGATTTATATTACTCTGATTTGTGATATTGGAATTTGTGTTATTGGAATTTGTGTTATTGGAATTTGTGTTATTGGGATTTGTGTTATTGGGATTTGTGATATTGGGATTTGTGTTATTGGGAATTGTGATATTGGGATTTGTGATATTGGGATTTGTGATATTATTAAAATGTTCTATTTTATCTGGTGATTTTCTTAAAAAATTCCAATAAATTAAATAAAAAAGAATACTTATTAATATTATGATTATTATTATTATTCCTAATTTTAGCATATATTTATAATTTTAAATAAATGTATCTTACTTTAGTATTATAAAAGAAATTTTATTTTCCCCATTTTTATAATAGTAATTTCAAATGAATAAATTTATAAAAGTCTCTTTGTAATAATTTTCATATTCGGAAATTTATTATATTTGTATTTTTTATCGATTTGTTTATTTTCATCATGTCCATATAAAATATACGCACTATCTTCCCAATCAGAATCAGTCATATTCCATTGATTAAATGCTTCACGAGATATATAAGAACAGTCTAACATTTGATAAAGATATTTTTCACCTAACGCAATTGGATAAGGGACATCATTATTACCTATCATAGAATAATATTTAATAATAGTATCATTATTTGGTGTTGTAAATTCATAAATATTTGAACCTATATGTAGATATTTATTATTATCTAATTGAGCCAAAATAGAATTACCTTTACTATTTTTTGGATTCCAATATTTATCTGGTTGGTCTTTTAATGTATGTTTTCCAATCCATATTTTTGTTGTTTTATAGCTTTTAATCAATTGATTATAATATTGTTTTTTTAATTTATCATAATCTTCAAAGTCGATATGTACATTTTCAGGAATTCGATAAATATGTAAATTTGTATTACCATTAACAAAAACTAGAAATGGTCTTCCTCCATTATCATGTGTATAATATGATTTTAATTTTTTAATATTATCTGGAAAAGGTTTTTGGGTTAATGGTAATTTATTACCACATACATATTCTGGTAGATTTTTTCTTTCTGATTTTAATTCTATCCAATTTTTCCGTATTTTAGTTTTCTTTTTTTCAAAAGTATTATATTTTTTCCAAATATGTATATATTCAGGTTCATCCGATTTTATAGCATTTATACTTTTATATCCTTTTGCTAATTTTGTTAATGTTTTACCATTCTTCTTATAAGTTATTTTAGTTCCATGTCCTGATTTACCTTCTTTTGGTGTAAACCATTCTGTCACTTAATTATATCTAACAAATCGGTTTTTACATTCTTCAGGTGTATATTTTTGATACATTTTATTAATATACATGTTAGAAAAAAATGATGTTATTAAATAATTTATTTACACACTTATACAATATAACAACATTCTGGATATTTTTGACATGGATAATTAGCACATGGAAACCCAGTTAAATTACGTCCTCGTAAAACTTCAGAGGGTTTATCTATAAATGTATTGGTGTGGTTTATTATTTTTAATTTCATTAATTCAATTGTATTATAATATTCTGTATCATTAATTAAATTATATTTTTCTCCATTATCAACATATAAATTATAAAACATTGGTTCTAATCCTAAAATATTATTTGCCCTACATTGTCTATCAATAAAATTATCAGGAGCATTACCACCACTTGTGTATATATTTAATTTATAATTTCTATATCTCATTCCCATAACTGAACCAATTGATGTAATAGGTTCAAACGTTCTTACAGAATGATAATAAAATTCTTCTCGTGGTGTTAATAAATCAATTCTATTATCAGTCTTATTAAAATAATTCCAGAAATTATATCCATCAAACCAATCATTATTTGAAATTTGTGCCATCGATAAAATAGTCGAAAACCAATCTAAACCAGTTATAAACATATTACTACGTCTAGCATTTATTCCTTCATAATATATTAAAGCAGGAACACGATGTCCTCCTTCCCATGTTGAACCCTTACAACATCTAAACGGACTATTATCTCCACCTTTACTATTATATTTATATAAAGCCCCATTATCAGATGTAAAAATAATGATTGTTTGTCTGTCATTATTTAGATTGTTCTTATTTGTAATATGATTAATAAAATTACCAATCCAATTATCTAATGCGGTTATACTTGAATGATATATATCAGAAGGATATAATGGTAAATGAGCATGATGAAAACTGATTTGTAGAAAATATGGATGTTCGATATTATCAGTAAAATTAATTGCGTTATCAAAATATAATTTATCGACTAGATTAAAATCGAGTTTTGTTTGTAAAATAATTTTATCATTTTGAAATATTGGACAATAACCATAATATGAATTATTATTAACAGAACCGGTTCCATCAATATCACTATAACAAACATCATGTGATAGAGGCATACCATAATAATAATTAAATCCGTGTTCCCATGGTGAATGACCATTATTTAATCCCAAATGCCATTTTCCAATAAATCCAGTTGTATAATTATTTTGACCTAAAATATTTGGAAATATAACATATGATTGATTTAATCCACCAATCATATATGGATCTAAAACACCCGGATATAATCCAAGTCTTCTAAAATATTGACCTGTTAACATTGAACCTCTTGAAGGTGTACATACAGAAGCAGGTGAATAATATTGATTAAAATAAAGACTCTTAGATGCTAATTTGTCAATATTTGGTGTTTGATATGGATTTCCATTAAAACTCAAATCTCCATATCCTAAATCATCCGCTAATAAGAAAATAATATTTGGTTGTTCTGTTTGTTTTGTTTGTATTGTCATACATAATAATAAAATATTTAATAATATTAACATTTTCAATTAATAAACTTTTTAATAGATAAACTATCATATACAAATATATTCAAATCAATTTTTATTTTGAAAAAAAATCTAGATATAAACAATATATAAACAATATATAAATTATCTAATTTAAATATGGAAAATTATAATTTTTTTGATAATCCACCCAATTTGTGTTTTCAAAAAAAAACAAAAATGAATGAAGTTTTTCAGACAGTTGAATCTAAATATAATAATGAAAAATATCCAATATTTGATAAAAATTTATATGGGAAAATATCATTAATAATCGGACGTAAAAAAGTTGGTAAAACTCAGTTAGCAAAAGAACTAACATATAGTTTAATTGAAAAAATGGCGGATTCAAATATAATTACTGATTATAATCGAATAATTATATTAACATTACATCAAAGCGAACATTACGATGAAATTGAGGATATTATTGATACAAACAAAACTAATTTCCAAATAATAAATTATTTTACACAATTAAGTGATAAAATAAAAGATCCAAATGAAGATTTTAGTAATTCATTGATAATTATTGAAGAGGATATTAATTTAGATGAAAAAAATAAAGATACACAAGATTTAAAAAACTTTTTTGATTATGCTAGTCATAAACAAATGTCAATAATTATTGTGCGTAATAATATAACATCTTTACCAACAATTGTATCATCATTGATTGATTGTTTATTTATTTTTAGTGGTGCGATTTATGCTGATTTACAAAAAATTCATAGTAGATTTTTACCTGAAATTGGCTTTGGTAATTTTTATCATATATATCGTGAAATAATGAATCCAAATGATAATAGTATTTGTGTAATTAATCTACTTATTCCATATCGTATTAAAAAAGAATCTAGAAAAAAATGGAATATATTAGATTCATTTTATCGATATTATTTAAAAGAGGAAATATTTGATGATTCTTCAAATGATGAGTGTCAAAATGATTTAATTATTGATAATTTTGAAACAGAAAAACCATCTGGTCGTTGTTCAATTGGTATTAAACGTTCATGGAGAAATAATAGTAAAAGAAAAGGAAGTTATAGTAAAGTAAATAAATATAATATTAATCCAATTGATGATGGAACATCATATTTAAATTTTCAACCTATTGACAGTTCAGACAATTCAGATAATGATAATATTGATGTAAATAATAAATTATATAAAAATAAAGATGAAATTAAAGACCAAATTCGCATTAAATTAAATCAAATAAATGATTTGGTTAATGACATAAAAAATTTAATCCGTATTTAATAATTTATATATTTGGAATTTTAATTAATTTATTATCTTCACAATAAAGATATTTAAGTGAATTCGGAAGTTTTGGTAATTCACTTAAATTATTATTATAACAATTAATATAAACAACATTATAATAATTATTAATTTCTTCAAAATGTATATATATTATTTAATTATTTATAAAAAATTGAATTGATTTTCATAAATAAAATACTTATCATAATACAATATAGAGAATGAAAAGTAAACTTGAATTAAATAATGTAGTTGTAGAGGATAATAATTTACCTGAACTTCCAAAGAAAATTAATAAGACAAAACCAAAAATTTTAATTATTGAAGAAGAAGATACAAAAGATACTAAAAATGATAAACAACTTATAATAGATAAATTTATGAAAAATATAAAAGGAAAACCTATTCTAATTGAAAATACTAAACATTGTGGAAGAGAAGGTCATTGGTTAGAAACACAATTTGGAATTAGCCATAATGCTAAAAATGAACCTGATCTTTTAGGATATGAAATGAAAAAAAATTCTTCAAAAATAACATTTGGTGATTTTAGTGCGAGTGAATATTTATTTTCAAAAAAGAAAGAAACAATTGAAAATTTGAATAAGTGGGAAAAAGGTAAAAATAATATTACACGAGAAGATTATATAAAATATTTTGGAAGACCTAATCCATTAAAAAATAACAGATATTCTTGGTCTGGGAGTTGTGTTCCAACTTATGGAATTTGGAATCATTGTGGACAGATGTTAAAATTTAATGATAATTTAGACCTTTGTGTATATTATTCATTTGAAAATGATACACGGGAAGATAAAAATTCCTATCCAAAATTTATTCAAAATAATATAATAATAGCAATATGGGAAAAGAATAAATTAGAAAAACATATTAATAAAAAATTTAATAAAAAAGGTTTCTTTATATGTAAAAAAATAAATGATACATATGAAAAAATTTGCTTTGGTAAGCCATTTGACTTTAATTATTTTGTTGATAATATTAAAAATAAAAATATAATATTTGATAGTGGTATGTATCAAGGTAATTCAAGAAATTATTCCCAATTTAGAAGTACAGCAAATAATTTTTGGAATATTTTGATTACTGAAGAATATTAGATATATATTTACCAAGATGATAAGCAAATTTACACGCAACAGCATTACCGATTTGAATAATAATATCTTTTTTTGAACCTTCCAAAATATAATCATCTGGAAAAGTTTGAATTCTCTTAAGTTCTTGTATAGTTAATCTTCTTATTTCCGTATCGTTGTATTTAACAAGTGCGTCATACCCATCTTTCCAGTATCTTGCTGGAATTGTAAATGATGGTTTTTCAAAATCTAAAAATTGTGCTCCAAAACCTGTTCCGTTTTTCTTTGCTTTATTTTTTTTATTTTGAATACCCAATAATGCCTTTTCACTTAAATAATAACTTAAATCTATTTCACTTTTTGGTAATAGAATATTTTTTACAGGTATTCTATTTTCAATACTTAATACTGGTTCTGGTTCAGTTGGAATAATATTTAAATCTTTTCGAATACCAATTATAATTGTCCGTCTTCTATTTTGTGGAACTTCGAAATCACTCGCATAAAGTTTTGTCACTATACAATTATAATTTGTATTTAGTTGTGATAAAATTATATCAATAACTTTTTCATTTTTATCAGTTTTCATAGATAAAATACCAATTACATTTTCCATTATAAACGCCTTTGGATTAAAATAATTTATGTATTTTACATATTCCATAAATAATGAATTTCGTGGATCTTTTGTATCTCTTTTTCCAGCAATGGAAAATCCTTGACAAGGTGGTCCTCCTACTATTAAATCAACATTCTTATTTTCTTTATTATACATATCATTAAATTTTTCAGGTGGTAATTTTGTTAAATCTTCACATATTGCTTGGTGATGAAAATTCTTTTTATAACTATTAATTGCTTTATTCCAAACATCAATTCCAGCAATAATATTTAGTCCAGCATCAGTTAAGCCTTTACTCATTCCACCACATCCACAAAATAAATCTATTACATTGATTGATTTTAACTTGTCCTTCTTTTTTTTAGGAACAATTATAAATTCTTCTTCATCATTTTCAATAATTACATTATTAATAGTTTCAATATGATTTTCATTTTTTGTAGCGGTAATATTATTTATGAGTTCAATTAATTTACCTTTGTTTTCTGACTTACGCTTTTTAATTCCAAGTTCTTCACACTTCTTTAAAAGTTCTGTTTTTGATAATTTGGTTAAATCCATTTGTTTAATATTACAAAATGTATCACTACTAATATCAGTAATATTATTTAAATCAATTTTTTTATTATATAATAAAAAACTCATTATATATTTACTAAATATTTTATTTTTAAATTAATTAACAAATTAAATATTTATATTTTGACTATCATTAAATTTTAATTGATATTTGTTTGTATTCAAATGAGAATCCATCATAGATTTTACAAATACACCCAAAATAACAGCATTCACAATAATACTTACTATCGTTTTGATAATACACTTAATTAATTCTCCCAACGATAAAAATTTGAAGTAAATTAGGAAGTTCTGGTAATACACTTAATTGATTATAATGACAATAAAGTTCTATAAGTGAATTCGGAAGTTTTGGTAATTCACTTAAATTATTATTATAACAATTAATAACAACAACATTAT
>Ga0172372_10008214_pt1 | contig 13828 bp, 7 predicted proteins | sample LakKiv5m_2_FD_114544 | JGI IMG/M metagenome (GOLD analysis project Ga0172372, IMG submission 114544) | Freshwater microbial communities from Kabuno Bay, South-Kivu, Congo - kab_092012_9.5m | ecosystem: Environmental > Aquatic > Freshwater > Lake | place: Democratic Republic of the Congo...
AGCTTGCCCTTCGTCAATTGAACTTTTCTGTGCTTTATGTTTCGGGTGAAGAAAGCGAAGAACAGATACAATTGCGTGCACAGCGCTTGGGATATGAGAATCCCCGCTGCATGGTGTTGATGGAAACTTCGTTAGAACAGGTGGTCTATCACATGAATGAGGTGAAACCGAATGTGGTAATAATTGATTCCATTCAAACATTACAAAGCGATACCATTGAGAGTGCGCCGGGCAGTGTTTCTCAAGTTCGTGAATGCACCTTGCAGCTCATGAAGTTTGCCAAGGAGACGCATACCCCTGTGTTTTTAATCGGACATATTACGAAGGAGGGCAGTCTTGCCGGTCCAAAAGTACTCGAGCATATGGTGGACACGGTATTGCAGTTCGAGGGCGACCGCAACCACATCTATCGCATCTTGCGCAGCCATAAAAATCGTTTCGGTTCTACCCATGAATTGGGTATTTATGAAATGCAAGGCTCTGGTCTGCAAGCGGTAGAAAACCCAAGCGATGTACTTATTGATGCAAGCACCGAACACCTCAGTGGCTCGGCCATTGCTGCCGCCATGGAGGGCGCGCGACCCATGTTACTGGAAGTACAGGCATTGGTTAGCACAGCAGTCTATGGAACACCTCAACGCAGTACCACCGGATTTGATATTCGACGATTGAATATGTTGTTGGCCGTCTTGGAAAAACGATGCGGATTTCGATTGGGGATGAAAGACGTGTTTTTGAATATTGCGGGTGGACTTAAGATTGAAGATCCAGCATTGGATCTATCGGTTATCTCTGCCATTCTTTCGAGTAACGAAGACATTGCCATCCCTCGAAACGCTTGTTTTTGCGGTGAAGTAGGATTAAGCGGAGAAATTCGACCGGTTCCGCGTTTAGATCAACGCATTCAAGAAGCAGCGAAGTTGGGATTTGAACGTATCTATGTTTCAGGTTTCAATAAAACACAAACCACTTCTGAGATAGAAGTGGTTCGGGTTTCCAAAGTGGAAGAATTATTTGCGAATGTGTTCGCCTAGCAAAACTCTTCGAACATCGCATTCAAGTGCGCAGCAATCATATCGGCTGTGCGACCTTCAATGTGGTGACGCTCTACCATGTGCTGCAATTGTCCGTTCTTGAACAAGGCAATACTTGGTGAAGATGGCGGATAAGGAAGCATGTATTTACGTGCTTGATCAACGGCATCTTTATCTACTCCGGCAAATGAAGTAACCAATTTGGTTGGTTTTTTCCCTTCGGTTTTAAGTGCTTTTGTAACACCTGGACGCATGCTACCTGCAGCGCAACCACATACTGAATTCAATACCACCAACACGGTTCCTTCACTGTTTACAGCAGCATCTACATCTGCTGAAGTAAGTGCTTCGCTAAATCCTACATTCGTTAACTCGGCACGCATAGGTGCCACTAATTCTGCTGGATACATAGTTTAAAATTTTCGCCAAAGTTAGTTCTACTTTCAGTTCAACGATGTGACTGAGCTTACAATATTTCTATTTGGCCTGATTTATTTTCACCAACCTGCCCAATAGCTGCAATATCAACATGGTATTGTTTGGCTAAAGCAATTAATTCGTGTTCAATGGTTGGCGAGGCGCTTATTAGCAATCCACCAGAGGTTTGGGGGTCACATAGTACCAGCATTTGCTCACCGTTCAACGAACTTACCGCATGTTTTACTGCGTTGAAATTGCGGGTGGTAATGTCTGGAAAAACAAACTGACCGGCCAAGCGTTTCGCGCTAGCCAACACTGGAATTTTTGCGTAATCTAATGTGATATGTGCTTTGGCTATTCGGTTCATTTCATGGAGGTGACCCAATAGTCCAAATCCTGTTACATCCGTCATGGCGTGAACCTCTTTTAATTGTCCAAGCTGTTCTCCAATAGCGTTGGTAAAGGTCATCCAACGAATCACTTCATTCAGCTCTTCTTCGCTCAGTAATCCGCGCTTATTTCCAGTTATGGAAATACCCAATCCCAACGGTTTGGTTAAATACAAGGTGTCGCCGGTTTGCAGGTTGTCGTTCGATTTTAAATGTTCGCGTTTAACAATTCCGTTAACTGCCAATCCGAAGAACGGTTCTGGACTTTCAACGCTGTGTCCGCCAGCAAGGGGTATGTGATGTTGATTGCAAATTTCCTTCGCGCCAGCCAATACTTTCGCCGCTTCAGATGCGGGTAATTTCTCTATTGGCCATCCTAAAATTCCAAGAGCTAAAATGGGTTTGCCCCCCTTGGCAAAGACATCCGATATGGCATTAGCCGCGGCTATTTTTCCAAACTCAAAGGCATCGTCCACCATGGGCATGAAAAAATCGGTTGTGGCCAAGAGTACTTCCTCTTCGTTCCATAACCAAGCAGCTGCATCTTCGTTTCCTTCGTTACCTAAAAGCAATTGCAGATGGGGTGCGCTCTTGCCACAGGTGCTTAGAATTTCTTCTAAGGCCTCTGGACCAATCTTACATCCGCATCCGGCGGCTTTGCTGTATTGTGTAAGTTTAAAACTGTCCATCAAGTTTGAATTTCATTTCTACAAAATCATCCACACGAGTCGTTTCATCGACCGCCATTCGCTGAAATTTCCCAGTAATCTTTGCGCGTTCATTGCTATGTGTATAGGCATCATCATAATAACGCAACAGCAGTTTAATCCACTCTCTTTTATTACCATTGCTAAGAAAATCGCAGGCCTTATTCACGTGTTCTAATCCCATTCTTTTAGATAAAGTTCGCGTACGATCAATCAGAATTTCTTGGTTAAAATCTCCGTAGTCTCGAATAATATGCTCTATGCGTTTTTCAATATCAAGTTCAATTTCTACAAAAGGAGATGTAGGAAATTGATTGAAAAATGCATCTGGTAACCGCAAGCGACCAATGAATCTACTTTCGTTTTCCACCCAAAAATATTCTCCTAAATGCTGAACAACACCGAGCTCAATAGCTAACAAATTTTCAAAATGTTCTTGCGAAGGTTGTTCACCTTTTCCAATGCCACCAAAGGCACTGCCCATATGGTTAGCTAAGTTTTCTAAGTCAATAACCGGTTGTCCATGCTCACGCATTTTTTGCAACCAATTGGTTTTGTCACAACCTGTTTTTCCCGACAGAATGATCATTCGGTTTGGAGAAGAAAATCGTTCTAAACACCAATTTCGAAACGATTTGTATCCACCTTCTAGACGCAACACATTCATTCCATTCGATGCCATTAAATCAGAAAAAATCTGACTACGCATTCCGCCGCGCCAGCAATAGACCGCTATGTCTTTTCCTTGCGTAACTTCTTTTGCACGTTCAACAATTGAATCGAAGAGTGGACCCACTAAATCATAGCCTAATTTAACCGCAGCGTCATGTCCCACTTCCTTGTAACACTTGCCCACCAAATGACGGTGTTCGTTGTTCAGAATAGGAATGTTTATCGCATGTGGAATATGCCCGGCTGCAAATTCATTTTCACTTCTCACATCTATCCAAACCCGGTCGAGGTAAGGAAGAAGTGCTGTGCCTAATGAAAAAGTCGAATGGCTCATTCGCTTACTAAACTATAGTCTAAAGTTCGTTGATCAATATCACCACCTTCCATCTTAATGAAAATGATATCACCTAAGCGGAATTCTCGCTTGCTGCGAGATCCACGAATCACATATTCCTCTGTCAAGAAATCATAATGATCGCCGCGCAAAGTGTCTATGCTAATCAACCCTTCACAGCGACTCTCTGTTACCTCGGCGTAAATTCCCCATTTGGCTAAACCGGTAATTTTCGCTTCAAAGATTTTTCCTTTACGGGCAAGCATGTATTCCACTTGCTTGTATTTGATACTGGCGCGCTCCGCTTCAGCAGCACGTTTTTCCATGGCCGATGATTGACGACATTTCAAATCCAAATCACCCTCGTTCACCGGTTTCCCTTTATCTAAATAATGTTGCAACAAGCGGTGCACCATGACATCAGGAAAACGTCGAATAGGCGAAGTGAAGTGGGTATAGAAATCGAAGGCCAGTCCAAAGTGACCGATGTTGTTCGTGCTGTATTCTGCTTTAGCCATAGCACGCACGGCCATGGTTTTCACTACATGTTCTTCGCTGGTGTCTTTCACCAATTCAAGTAGTGACTTGATAGCGCTTTGCGATTCTGGGTCGTAGGTTTTCGGTGTTTTATATCCGAGGTGCTTCAAAAAAGTGCGAAGCTGATTGATTTTTTCAGGACTTGGTAAATCGTGAATACGATAAACGAACGGAAGGTGAATTCCGTCTTTTTGTTTGCCAATAAACGTGGCAACTTCTTGGTTGGCGAGTAGCATGAAATCTTCAATCAACTGATTCGAATCTTTCATGGTCTTCACATAAACACCTACAGGAACGCCCTTTTCATCGAGTTTGAATTTAACTTCTTCACTATCGAAATCAATGCTTCCTTTTGAGTAACGTTTCTGACGCATCACTTTCGCGAGTTTATCTAACGTTAGGATTTCATTTTCAAAATCGCCTTTGTTTCCTTCAATAATTTCTTGTGCTTCTTCGTACGTGAATCGGCGGTCTGAGTGAATAACTGTTCGTCCAAACCAACGTGAAAGTACTTCCGCTTTATCGTTCATTTCAAACACCGAAGAGAAACACAATTTGTCTTCGTTAGGTCGAAGCGAACAAAGGAAATTCGAAAGTCGTTCGGGCAACATAGGTATGGTGCGGTCAACCAAATACACGCTAGTGGCGCGAATGAGGGCTTCTTTGTCTAATGCAGTGTTGGGTTGTACATAATGACTTACGTCGGCAATGTGAACTCCAATTTCGTAGTTGCCATTTTCTAATGTTCGGAATGAAATCGCGTCATCGAAATCTTTTGCATCGAACGGGTCAATGGTAAAGGTTGGAACATCACGCATATCTCTTCGCGAAGCAATTTCTTCAGCCGTCATATCGTCTGGTATGGCTTCGCTTTCCATGATAACCGTTTCAGGAAATTCGGTAGGAAGATCAAATTCTAAAATGATGGCATTCATCTCTACCGCGTGGTCTCCGGGCTGCCCAAGGACTTGGACAACTTTAGCAAAAGGTTTGTGTTCAGGATTGTCCCATTTGGTAATTTCAACTGCTACTTTATCGTCTTGTTGCGCTTTGTGTAAGTCTTCTTTCGGGATGAAAAAATCGACATGTATTTTTTTATCGGTAGGAATGAAGAACGCGTGTTCTTTGTAACGCTGAATTTTCCCAACGTATAATTTTCTTCTGCGTTCAATCACTCGCACGACCACGCCGGTCATTTTTTTACCGCGTTTGCTTACTGCAATTTCTACGGTATCGCCACTCAGGGCAAATCCTGTTCTTCCTTTATCAATTTCAATATCGCCTTCAACACCTGCAACCGAAACGTATCCTTTGCCGTAGCGATTCACATCTAGAATACCTTCCAAATTCGTGTTGTGAATTTTGGCAGGTAAGAATTTACCGCGTTCTACTTCTTTGATTTCACCTTGTTCAACGGCTTCAATGAGTATTTCGTAAATTAAGGTGCGAATTCCGGTGTCACTAACTTTCAGGGCTGCCGCAATCTGCTTGTGATTCACGGGCTTGTGTGGCGAGGCTTGCAAGACTTCCATGATTTCATGGCGCAAGTCGCGTTTAAAACTTCCAAACTTATTATTCTTCTTTTTTGACATATAGTTCGAAGGTAATACTTATACAAGCAGCCCTCGTTTTTTTGTGGTTATTTTTGAAACATGGAATCGAATCAAAAAGTAATGTTGGGATTGAAGCTTCCCACCGATCCGAGGTGGGTGAGATTAGCGAAAGAGAATGTCGGTGAGATTTTAACCGACCACGCTTATTGCGAGCAGAAGGCTGCTAGCAATGCCATTAGTTGTATTGTTCGTTTTTCGGAATATACCGATGTGGTGGAGGCGTGCGCGCGCATTGCCCAAGAAGAGATGGCCCATTTTGAACTGGTGCACGAAGAGATTAAGCGACGCGGATTTAAGTTGGGAAAGGAACGAAGAGATGATTACGTTTCGGACTTAGCAGATTTTGTTTTGAAGCGAGGAGGGGGGAAGGATCAGCAATTTGTCGATCGAATGCTCTTTGCGGCCATGATTGAAGCGCGCAGTTGTGAGCGGTTCAAAATGCTGTCGGAAAAATTAGATGATGTGGAATTGCGCAATTTTTATCGCGATTTGATGGAAAGCGAGGCAGAGCATTACACCACCTTCATCAAATTAGCTAAGAAATACGCCCAGGGAATTGATGTGGAAAGCCGTTGGAAAGAATTTCTAAGCTTCGAAGCATCGTTAATGGACAAATACGGAAAAGCAGAAACCATTCACGGCTAATGGAACAAGTTAGAAAATTAGAAAAGCACGAGTTGCCGCTCATTCACCAATTGGCCCACCTCATTTGGCCAAAGGTGTACGATTATATGATCTCGAAAGAGCAGATTGCGTACATGTTGAATTGGATGTATACCCTTCCAAAATTAGAACAACAATGGGAAGAAGGTTATAGCTTTTATGTATTAGAAGTAGATGGAAATCCTGCGGGCTTTTGGTCTACCGAACTGAAAACTAGCGAGTTGTTTTTGCACAAGCTGTATCTAAAACCCGAGTATCACGGACGCGGTTGGGGAAAGTTTATGTTGAATCAGGTGGTGAGCGAAGCCAGAGACAACGATTTGAAAACCATACGTCTTACTGTTAACCGAGGCAATACATCGGTGAAAGTCTATCAATCGTTCGGATTTGAGATAGAGGCGGAAAAGGATTTTGATATAGGAAATGGCTACGTTATGAACGATTTCATGATGACTTTTCGTTGGTGAATTGTTAACATTAAATTGATTTTTGAGGGCTTCCCTTGAAGTAATTTTGTTGCACTTAAATTAATATTTTTATGAAACTGATTTTACGAAATCTGACTTTCTTCTTTTTGTTGGCTTTCAGCTCTTCGCTGGTGGCACAAACAACCATATTCTCGGAGAATGTGGGAACGCCAGTAGGCACTACACTAATTTCTTTACCCTACACGGGTTGGCAGAATTACGGAGTTTTAACGTATGCAGGTACAGCTGATGTTAGAACCTCTACTGCTTCAACCGGTTACACAGGTGTATCAGGAAGTGGAAATGTGTTTTTAACCAATATTGTTGGCAAGGATGTTATTATTGGAGGAATAAATTCTTCTGGTTATTCCTCACTTACCTTGACATTTGGTATTTACAAGTCTACCACAACATCCACAGGAGCTGACTTGGTCATTGAGTATAGCACTAACGGAGGGACAAGTTACACCACCCTTACTACACCAACTTTACCAAGTGGAGTGGGGACTGCAGCATGGACACTACAAAGTATTTCTACAGGAATCCCTGCTAGTACTACGCTTTCCATTCGATTCCGTCAGAATGGTACCGTAACTCAGTACCGTCTTGATGACATTAAGTTGACTGGTTCTGTTCCTCCATCATTGACTACAAGTGGAACTTTATCTGCTTTTTCGACGAATGAGGGTGTCGCCTCAGCCTCACAATCTTTTAGTGTTACTGGTTCGAATTTAACAGCGAATGTGAGCGTTACCGCTCCAAGCGGATTTGCGGTTTCAACTTCAGCAAGTGGTCCTTGGACCTCTTCAGTGAGTTTGACCCCATCATCAGGAGCTGTTTCTCAAACGATTTATGTGATTGTTCCTTCAAGTACAACGCAAGGATCATACAGTGGCGATATTACGGTGTCTTCAACCGGAGCAACAGACCAATTGGTGCCAGTAACAGCTACAGTTGGTGCTGCAACTTTGACCGCACAATCGATTAGCTTTACTTTGGCTTCTCCGGTTACTTATGGTGCTAGTCCAATTACCTTAAACGGTACAGCAACTTCTGCTTTAACTGTTTCATATACTTCTTCAAATACCGCTGTTGCTACCGTAAGTGGTAACACCTTAACCATTGTAGGTGCGGGTTCTACCACCATCACCGCTTCACAAGCAGGTGATGCTAGCTACCAGGCTGCGGCAGATGTGACTCAAACTTTAGTAGTTGATCCTGCTGCTTTGACCATTACAGGTGCGGCAGTAACTGACCACGTGTATGACAACACAACCAACGCAGTAATTACTGGAACTCTTTCAGGTGTTATCGGAGCTGACGTGGTTACTTTCTCAGGTACTGGAACCTTCGCTCAGACCACTGTAGGTACTGGTATTGCGGTTACTTCAACAAGTACCTTAGGTGGTGCTAATGCAGGAAATTACACATTGACTCAACCAACAGGATTAACTGGAAATATTACTCCAGCTTCTCAGACGGTATTTTTCTCGTTCCCTTCAAGTGTATTCTTGGGTGATGGTCCGTTTACCTTAACCGCCACTGTTTCGCCAGCTGGTGGAACCATTACTTTCAGCAATTCTAATGGCGTGGTAGCGGATTTAGTTGGTGCTACATTAACTTTATTAACGGAAGGAACCACCACTTTAACGGCTTCTGTTCCAGCTGACGCGAACCATACCGCAGGTTCAACCTCGGTAACTGTGCTTGTTCGCAGTCCAATTGCAAAATGGAAATTCGACACATTATCAGGAAGTTTAGGAACCAGTGCTACCTATACGGGAACTGCTGCAACTCTTGGTGTTTCGGCTAACGTTTCTTCAAGCTCTTCTAGCGGGGTACATGCAAGTGCTACTACCGCATGGAATGGTGTGGGAGGTAACGGAAGTGCTGGCTCTTTGAGTTCAAGCGCTTGGGCAATAGGTGATTATTATGCTTTCAGTGTTCCAACCTATGGCTTCCACAATATTCACGTATCATGTGACCAGACCGGTAGCAATACAGGTCCGAAGGATTTCAAACTAGAATACAGTATTGACGGCACCAACTTCACAACGGTAGGAACTTATAGTATTACAAACGATAGCTGGTCACCTACTGTTTACAAGTCTATCTCTAGTCGCGAATTTGATTTATCATCATACACCAATGTGAATGGCGCGGGGATGGTTTATTTCCGAGTGACCAATACTTCAACTTTAGCTATTAATGGTACAACCACTGCTTCAGGTGGAACTAGCCGTATCGATAATTTCACTGTTTTTGGTGATGCATGTCCAGCAGAAATTTGTGCTAACGGCATTGACGATAACTGTAATGGTCAAATTGACGAAGGTTGTCCAGCTGTAACTGCTGTAAACGGATTGGTTGATTGGTGTCCAAGCTTCACAGGAAACGTAAACTTCACCACAGCGAACTTAAGCACACCTTATGATGTAAGTGTTTATTTGACTGCTGCTGGTAATACATCTTATACTCTTGCAGATTTAATTGGAAGCACTACAGGAGTGACTTCAACAACGGGTTCAGTTGCGGTGTCGTTACCATCTGGTGTTACTGCGGCTACAGATTACGTAGTTACTGTTGTAGCCAACGACGGCAGTGTAACCGTTTCGAACGTTACAATGAACGTCCCAATTTCTGCAATTTGTTTAGTATCGGGTTGTACTGATAATACAGCGTGTAACTATAACGCGTTAGCAAATAACAACGATGGGTCTTGTACCTATCCAACCACGTGGTATTTAGATGCTGACTTAGATTCATACGCGGTATCATCGACTTCGGCGTGTGTTTCTCCAGGAGTAGCTTATGTTGCTTCGGTAACTGGTTCAGGTGACTGTGATGATACGAATTCTGCTATTCACCCTGGCGCTACTGAAGTAGCTTGTAACAATATTGATGACAACTGTAACTCTTCGATTGATGAAGGTTCAGTGTACGGATGTAACAATAGCAATGCAACTAACTACAATGCGGCAGCGACTTGTGACGATGGTTCATGTACGTATTCAGCATTTGGAAACGGAAACGTTGTTGCACTTCGTGTAGGAGATGGCAGTGCCACCTTAGGGTCAGGCGGAACCGTAGCTTACTTAGAAGAGTTTTCTACTACAGGTTTCGTTAACTCATTCGCTCTTCCAACAACAGGTTCAACTCGTTCGGTTGTAGCAGGAAGTTCAACTTCTGAAGGCTTTATGTCTTTAACGCCTGATTTCTCTAAATTGGTAATTCCAGGATATGATGCGGCTGTAGGTACTATTACAGTAGCTACTACGGGTAGTAATCCACGTGTGGTATCTACCCTTGGTAATTCATACGGTTCATTCGCACGCGTTGCATCTAACTCAAGTTTCTTCGCGGGTAGTAACTTCAGAAGTGCTACAGGTGATGGATCAAATTATTGGGGTGCTGGTAATGCTGCAGTAGCAGCGAATGGTGGAGTAAATTACTTCGGTACCGCAAGCACTGCTTCGGGCATCTATAGTGCTATTTCTAACACACGTGTAGTTAGCGCTCAGCACGGAAATTTATTCTTCTCAACTGCGTCTGGTTCTTCACGTGGTATTTATCAAGTGGGTTCAGGATTGCCAACATCAAGTGCTACAGCAACAGCGTTAATTAATACAGGTGCTACTGGTGATGCATTTGGATTTGCTTTCAACAGCGATATGACTGTTTGTTATGTTGCAGACAACACTGCTGGTATTCAAAAATGGACCAACAGTGGTTCAGGATGGACGTTAGCATATACCATTGGTGTAGGAGCAAGCACAGGTGCAAGAGGTATTACGGTTGATTTTCACTACGGACCATCACCTCGTATTTATGCTGTAACTGCTAGTTCAACTTCAACGCAAGTAATTTATTTCGATGATAACGGAACTACTTCACCAAGTATTCTAACCCTTTCTACCTTATTGAGCACCACTAACTCGGCTTACCGCTCGGTGGCATTTGCGCCATGTACGGCTACAGCTTGGTATGCCGATGCTGATGGTGATGGATACGGTAATCCGAGTGCGTTATTGAACTATTGTGTTCAACCATACGGTTACGTTTCAAACAGTGGTGATTGTGATGATGCTTTTGCGGATACTTATCCAAGTGCTACTGAACTTTGCGATGGTCGTGATAACGATTGTGATGGTACAGCTGATGACGGATTGACATTCTCTAACTACTATGCCGATGCTGATGCTGATGGCTATGGAACAGGAACTGCATCAAACTTGTGTTCAAATCCAGGTGCAGGTTATGCAACAAACAATACCGACTGTGACGATGGCAATACTGCTGTTCATCCTGGCGCTATTGAGAGCTGTGCAAACACCATCGATGACAACTGTAATGGTACCATCAACGAAGGTTGTAACGGTGCTAATACACCAGGTGAAAATCCAACAAATGCTACTTACTCTCCAATCTCTTTCTGGCCAACATGTAGCAGTACGTTGCACACATTAGCAGGGTTCAACCCTTCTAACTTCGGACAAAGTACCTGCTTAACAGGGGAAGATAAATGGCATTATTTCACTGCTACTTCGGAAGCAGTAAGTATTCAAGTGAGTTCAACCGCGAATGACATTGTAATAGAATTACAAACCGTTTCTGGAACCTTATTAGCTGCAGAAAATGCGGTTGCAGGTTTAGGCGGTGAGATTATGAACTACAGTGGCTTGACCAGTGGAACAATTTATCGCATAGGTGTAAGAAACTACGATAGCTCATTAGGTATTGGTACGTACACGCTGTGCGTTAAATCATTGAAACGTGGAGGATGTGATACAGGTACGAATCCATCTTTCTCAAGTACGTTGAATTTGTGTAAACTATTCAAAGCAACATGGGCAGGAACAGGTGCTTCATACCGCTATGAATTCACCGGAACCAGTGGAATTGCAACAGGTAATACCTATACACGCACTCAGAACTCGGACTATTTGGCTATGGTGAACGTAGCTCCTACCATGCCATTGGGATGTGCTTACAATGTTTTGGTGACTAATATTTACACCGTTGTTGACGGTGCTGGTAACAGTGAAGTAATTGAGGTTCCTGCCTTGGCTTCTTGCACCATCACAATGGAAAATGAACCAGCTACTAATTTGCGCGCGGCCGATCGTTGTACAGCTGGTCCTCGTTTCAGAGGTGCAATCGTGGCTTCATTGCCATGGGTTTGTGGAGTAACAAACTGGAAATGGGAATTCACGGAAGTGAACGTTTCTCTGAATCCAGTGGGTATTCCAATTTACAAATACCGCGGTGCAGCTTCTAACTACTTGAATTTATCTACCGTTACTGCCTTGCAATACGGTAAAACCTATGCGGTAAGAACGGCTCCTATCTTCAGCTATGGCGAAGGCGCTTGGGGACCAACGCAATACTTGTGTATCATTGGTACTGCTGGTATGGTGTTAGACGGAAACGCTGCCCAAGAAGGAATTGTGGTTGATCCACGTAGCGAAATAGCTAATGAGGCGGCTATGGCTATCTATCCTAATCCATCAACAGGTGAAGTGACCTTGAATGTTTCAGGTATCACTGCAAGCCAAGTACAGGTTCGTATGGTAGATGCAATGGGCCGACAATTAATGAATAAACAAGTTGCTATGGATGGATTCTATAGTGCTGAATTAAATTTAAATGACCTAGCAAACGGGTTGTATTTGGTTGAAATCGTTTACAACGGTGAAGCACTTACACAGCGTTTGATGATTCAGAAATAATTGGGTTATACGCAATTAGAAAGAGGGAGCTTCGGCTCCCTTTTTTTGTATGTTATTTTTATGATAAATGTCAATGTTTAATAGAATATTAACTACTTTCGCCACATCCTTAACAAAACAAAATGAAAAGATTTTTATTCCATGCGTTGATGGCATTGGCTTTGGCGAGTGTCTCGTTTGCAAGTTTTGCCCAAAATTTTGGTTACGCCAATCCGTTGTATTTTGACAGCAATGTGACCTATAATCCTAATGGATTGTCTTCGAATCCAGGTTCGCCTAAATCTCTCATAGATGTCGGAGACATTGATGCCGATGGGGATATGGATATTGTTCGTAGTCCTCAAGACTATGCCGCCACTAATATGGATTTTTTCATCAATGATGGGTCTAATAATTTTACGTCAATTAACGCTATCAACTATGGGTTAGATTTGGTTACCTCGATTGGTTTCGCAGATTTCTACATGTGCCCTAGCTTAGGCGACTTAGATGGGGATTTAGATTTAGATATGGTGATGGTTGGAAGCACAGGTAGTACCTTATATTATTTTGAAAATACAGGGACCCCTTCAAGCCCTTCATTTGCTAGTCCAGTGGTTGCACCATTTGGTATATCTACCCCAGCTATATCATCTATTCAGTTAATCGACTTAAGTGGCGATGGATTACTTGACATTGTAGGTGGTTCTTCTGAATATGGATTCCATTATTGGGTGTATTATGAGAATACTGGGTCAGTAAATACTCCAGCTTTTGCTTCACCGTTGTTTAATCCGTTTGGCTTACAGGTTGCATCTTCTACTGATTATTACCCAGGAGACGCTGTTTATTTAAACTTTTACGATTACGATTCAGATGGTGACTATGATTTGACATATTCCAATTTAGACTATGTGTATTATCAAGAGAATATGGGGAACTCGACTAATCCTGCATTTATTAGTTTAAATTTTCAATTCAATTGGGTTGGCCAAGGAAATTATCAATACTTCCAATGGGATGCAGACGCGGAGATAGAGATGATAGGTACTAGTAATATGGGAGATTTTGCCATTTTTAATGATCCAGAAATTTCTATATCTCAGCAACCAGTTGATGTTACCTTGTGCGACGGGCAATATACAAGTATCTATGTAAGCGCTGTAATACTCCCTGAATCTTGGACCATGAGTTTAGTTAAAGAAATACAATTAAATTTACTAAATCATGACAAAAAGAACGCGAAGAAAATTCAGCCCGGAATTCAAGGCCAAGGTGGCTTTA
>Ga0172372_10008217_pt1 | contig 13824 bp, 7 predicted proteins | sample LakKiv5m_2_FD_114544 | JGI IMG/M metagenome (GOLD analysis project Ga0172372, IMG submission 114544) | Freshwater microbial communities from Kabuno Bay, South-Kivu, Congo - kab_092012_9.5m | ecosystem: Environmental > Aquatic > Freshwater > Lake | place: Democratic Republic of the Congo...
AAGCCTATCTGGCCGCCGAGGTGACGCGCTGGGAAGCGCTGTTGAAGCGCTGATTCTGTGCCGGAACCCCTACCCGAAGCCATCACCGCTGGGCTTGTCGCCATGGGGCTGCTCGCCCCCGGCGCGGCCTTGCAGGGTGAGGCGCTGGCGGGTGGCGTTTCATCCGATATCTGGCGCCTGGCCCTGCCCGATGGTCAGGAGATTTGCGTCAAGCGCGCTTTGCCCAAGCTGAAAGTCGCCGCCGATTGGCGCGCGCCGGTGGTGCGCAATATCTATGAGGCACGCTGGCTTAAGGAGGCAGATCGCGCATTGCCCGGTGCCGCGCCAAAACTGCTCGGCCAGGATGAGGCGACGGGCGCGCTGGCCATGGAATTTCTCTCGCCCGCGGATCATCCGGTCTGGAAAGCGCGGCTGCGTGATGGCCATGCGAATGTGGCCTTCGCGGCTGAGGTCGGGCGGCGCATCGCCGCCATCCATGCGCATGCTGCGGCGCAGCCTGAATTGGCCGCAGCTTTCCCCACGGATGAGATTTTCCACGCCATCCGGCTGGAACCTTATTTGCTGGCAACCGCGCGCGCGCATCCTGATTTGGCGGTAGTGCTGCAAGACATCGCGGCACTGACCGCACGCAGCAAACGAACTTTGGTGCATGGCGATGTCAGCCCGAAGAATATCCTGTGCGGGCCATCAGGCCCAGTGTTTCTGGATGCGGAATGCGCCTGGTGGGGCGACCCCGCTTTCGATCTTGCCTTTTGCCTCAATCATCTTTTGCTGAAGTGCCTCTGGACACCACGCGCTGCCGCCGGCTTCATGGCTTGTTTTGAGGCGCTGGCGGCGCGCTATCTGGCGGGCATCACCTGGGAAGCAGCGGATGCGCTGGAAGCGCGCGCAGCACGGCTGCTGCCGGGGCTTTTCTTGGCACGGGTGGACGGTAAAAGCCCGGTCGAATACCTGACCGCAGAGGCAGACAAAAACCGCGTGCGCCGAGTGACGCGCGCCTTATTGACCAGGCCCACGGATCGCCTGATGGCGGTGCGCGCGGCCTGGGGGGAAGAAATCGGCGCATGAGCAGCACCATCATCACCGCCATTCGTGGCCGCCGCGTTTGGGATAGCCGAGGCCGGCCTACGGTTGAGGCGGAAATCACGCTCGCCGGCGGTGCTACAGGCCGCGCCATTGCCCCGGCAGGGGCGAGCACCGGCAGTGGTGAGGCTTTGGACAAGCGCGATGGCGGCAGCGCCTTTGGCGGCTATGATGTGACAAGTGCGGTGGATGCCGTGAACTGCGAATTGGCCCCTGCCCTGCTGGGCATGGATGCGCGCGCGCAAGCCAGGCTGGATGCGCGCTTGATTGCGCGCGATGGCACGCCGCAAAAAACCCGCCTGGGCGCCAATGCGACCCTCGCCGTTTCCATGGCTGCCGCCCATGCTGCCGCGGCAGCCGATGATGTGCCGCTCTGGCGCTATTTGGGGGGTGATGCGCCCGATGTCTTGCCGCTGCCGCAAATCCAGATTCTGGGTGGCGGCGCCCATGCCGGGCGGCGCGTGGATATCCAGGATTTCCTGGTGATGTGCCCGGCTGCGACCAGCTTTGCCGAGGCTTTGGATTGGACCGCTGAGGTCTATCGCGCCGCCGGCGCCATCATGAAGCAGCGCGGGTTGCTGCAAGGTGTCGCCGATGAAGGTGGCTGGTGGCCGGCTTTCACCGCCAATGAACAGGCTTTGGAAACCCTTGTCGCCGCCATCGAAAAAGCAGGATTCACGCCGGGTAGCCAAGTGGCGATTGCGCTTGATATTGCCGCGACGGATTTCGGCAAGGGCGGGCGCTACAAGCTTGGCCTTGAAGGCCGCGAACTCGGCACGGATGAGATGATCCGCATGCTGCTTGGCTGGATTGCGGCCTATCCCATTGCATCCATCGAAGACCCGCTGGCCGAGGATGACGCGGCGGGCTTTGCCGCCTTCACCCGCGAAGTGGGTGGGCGCATTCAGGTGGTGGGCGATGATTTCCTGGTGACGGATGCCGCGCGCGTGCGCCGGGCTGCTGCCATGGGTGCGGCCAATAGCGTGCTGATCAAACCGAACCAACGCGGCACGCTGACTGAGGCCAAGGCCGCCTGGGATGCCGCGCGTGACGTGGGCTTCGCCGGCATTGTCAGCGCCCGGTCGGGCGAGACCGAGGATGTCACCATTGTCCACCTGGCCATGGGTTGGGGTGTCGGGCAATTGAAGGTCGGCTCCTTCGCGCGGTCCGAGCGTATGGCAAAATGGAACGAAGCCTTGCGCGTGGAAGAAAGCCTGGGCGCCCGGGCGCGTTTTGCTGGCAGCGCCTATCTTGGGCGGTCCCGGCCATGAAAGTGCTGCTGCATTATGATGCCGGGCCAGGACTGGCGGCGCGATTGGCGACGCTGCCCGGCATTGACCTGACCATCTGCCGGGAAGCCGATGCGGCGCTTTACGCGCGCCTGCTGCCGGAGACTGAGGTGATCTGGCACGTGCTCCGCCCCATCAGCGCCGCCGATATCGCCGCCGCACCCAAGCTCCGCCTGATCCAGAAAATCGGTGTGGGCGTGAACACGATTGACTTGGAAGCCGCCCGCGCGCGGGGTATTGCGGTGTGCAATCTGCCCGGCACCAATAGCCGGGCGGTGGCGGAAATGACCCTTTTGCTGATGCTGGGGGCACTCCGCCGCATCGCCTATTTCGATGCCGAGACCCGCGCCGGGCGCGGCTGGTCCCAGCCCCCCGCCCTGCAGGATGGGCTGTTTGAATTGGGCGGGCGGAAAGTGGGGCTGGTTGGCTATGGCGCGGTGCCGAAGCTGCTTGCCCCTATCCTGCAAGCCATGGGGTGCGAGGTCTTGTACACCGCCCGCACCCCGAAGCCCGAGGCCATAGGAGCCTTCCGCCCTTTGGAGGCGCTATTGGCAGAGGCCGATCTGGTCTCGCTCCATATCCCCGAAACGCTGGAAACGCGCGGCCTTATCAATAAGGCAGCGCTTGCCCGGATGAAGCCGGGCGCCGTGCTGGTGAATACGGCGCGCGGCGGCTTGGTGGATCAGCCGGCCCTGGTGGCGGCGCTGCGCTCGGGTCATTTGGCCGCAGCCGGGCTGGATGTCTTTGCGGCCGAGCCTGTGGACCCCTGCGACTCGTTGCTCTCCCTGCCCAATGTGGTGCTGGCGCCGCATGTGGCGTGGCTTTCGGACGGAACCTTTGCCCGGTCCTTCAGTATCGCGGCGGAGAATTGCCAACGGCTGGCCGCAGGTGAGACCGTTTTTCACCGCGTGGCCTAAGCAAACCGCGCAGGCTTTCTTGCCGAAGCAAAAAAACGCCCATCAGTTGAAAAAATCTTACAAAATTCCCTTGTGCATTAAAAATTCTCAGAATGAACGATTATTTTTGGTACAGCAACCGCGAAATCTTTCCAAAGCCTCTATCCTTCTGGTAACTTTTAGCGATGTCCAATTCCCTCGCCGATCTTGATCGCTTCCGGTCGGATTCCTTTGAGCCAACGAATTTTCGTGACCGGGGCGCAACCGTCCCTTTCACGACGCCCCTTTTGCTCAATGCGCGCATCCGTAGCGCCGCATCCGGACGCGGTTTTGAAATGCTGGTTGCCAATCCCTCCGGGGGCCGAGGCGCGCTGATATTGCCATGGCCCGCGATGGTGGAAATCTGTTCGCCGACCCTTTTCGATCGGCATTTGTGGGAAAGCCTTACCACCAGCAGCGATATCTCGCCGATTGGCATTAGGCATGAGGCACAAAGACTGGCAACCTTGGGACTTGCGGGGCGGCAAGCTGCCCTGGCAGCGAAGGATGCTCTGCGCAGGGAACAGGCAAGTCAGCGGTTGGTCCGCGGCATGCTGCTTGAAAACCTGATCACCGCCACTGAAACAACAAGCGAAGCCGCGAGCCGCCCCAAGGCCGAAAACGCGCAGGCTTTCATGAAACGCGCCGAACGCGCCGTGGCGCGCGCCGCTGCGATCGCGAAAGTTGAACTGGCGGAATTCGCGGCTGATCTTGAAGCGCTCGCCGTGGCTTTAAGCGGTGCCCCACCTGAATTCGGGGACGAAGAGGCGCGGCTGCGGCAAATGATGTCTGAATTTAAAAGAGTGGCGGATGAGATTACCGATTGGATGGCCGATGAACAGCAGGAAACCGCGCATGTCATGGCAGCGAAGTTCGTGGTGGCAACGGCGCGTCAGACCCTGGAATGCGGTGAATTGGCCTTGGCGAATACGGATGCCCTGATCGCCGATCTCGGGAATCGTGTACCGAAATGGCGTGCAGAAAGGGATAGCATTCTTGAAAGCGCGCGAGGGCCCGATTGGGTATTGGATGGTTGGAAAACACCCATGGCGCTGTGGCAAGCAGCAGGCCCCAATCAGCGGCGCGCGGCGATATGGGAAATGGCCCTGATCGCGCCGATACTGCCGCGCGAAGCGAAAATCTGGATTGGCGAAAAAGCCGATTGGCGCGACACGCCGCGGCGCATCACGCAGGTTGTGCGCGAAAGATCGGATTGGCGTAGCGGCAATACAATAGAAATGGTGGCGCGCAACGAAAACCTGATCGGTCTTTCGATCGCTTTTGAAAACCGTATCTCGCCACTCGTGCTGCAGCGCGAAAAAATCATCATGTCGCGCTGGAAGGGCGCGGCTGCTGAGAGGGATCGCGAAAAAACCAAGCCCAACATCAATCGCCCCAGAGAACGGGCGCCCAATGGCAGCAACCACCAAGCAAAGCCGACAACCGGAAAGACCAGCAAACTCAGCGAAACGCGCGCCTTGGGGGGCATGATCGAAACCGCTTCAGATGAGGCGCTTGGCAAGATCGTCGCCTTGGTGGATCGCATCGGCAATGCCGAAATGCATGAACGGCTTCTTGGACCTTCCTTACGGCGGCTGCGGCGCCTGCGCCCACCCAGGCCTGCAAGCCTCATGCGCCTGTTGTTCATTCCGCTTGAGGGGGCTTTGATGGACCCGCTGCAATGGCGGCGCTCTGAAGGGCGGATCCCACGTTCTGCGCTTGCCCCGCTGCTGGCGGCCGTTACCGAAAGGCTTGGACCGCAGATCGAAGCAGCAACGCTACAGCTGCGCGGCGCCACCCTTGAAGATGGCAAGCTTATTGACCGTGTTGCACGTCCATTATGGCACGCGGCAGGCTCGGCGGTGCCGCGATTGGTGCATGATGCTGCCTGGTCGCGGATTGGACTTGGGCAGCCGGAATTTCAAACCATCACCAGCCTTGCCGGCGCCCTATGGCGCCATGCTGGCCCCTTATGGGATGGCATGCAGCAGGTTGTCGGGGAATGCGCGCCGGAAGCTCTTCGCGCGGCCTTGATCGGCCCCGCTAATGAGAACAATTCCGTATTTGCGGCCGCCATGAATGCGCTGCTCCGGCGCGCCACACGACCCTCGATCTTCGTTCCCCTGTTGCAGGAGCTGCCGGCCACAACACTACCAATCGTTGAGGATATTCTGAACAAGTGGGCTGGCGCCACCCTGCCCAAATTGCCGGAGGAGGATCTTGCCACTGGTGCGCGCCTTGCCCGAGAGATCGGCATCGTCATCATTGCGCTTGAGGAATTGCCGCGCATTTCGGCAAGAACCGATGCAAAGGAGCTTGTCGCCCATCGGCGCAATCTGGATCAATTCTGCCGCAATACCTATCGCGAGGTTGTATCCGTGCATGTGATTCAAGCCTTGCTCGAATTGAAGGCAGATGATTTGCACGGCATGGGCCATATTGAAAGCATTGCGCGGACCGCGCGCATGTTGGAAGAGACCGGCAGGCGTTTCGGTCCATCCAAGCCATATGAGGAATTTCATGACGAATTCCGTACCAGGATGGAGAACCGACTGCAGGAGGAATCATCATCCGCCGCGACATCCATGGAAGTGGCACGCATCGGCGAAATCCTCATCGGGCAGGAAGCCGCCGACAGATTCGTGCCCCGCATCCGCCGCCAAAGGCTGAGGAACCGGTGATGCCCCACCAAAGCTGCGCGGTCCGCACAAAGGCCAATACGTTCTTCTGTTCTCTGGCCATAGAACCGCAAGCATCGCGGTACCACGCCCGGTGAGTACGCCTGCGCCCAAAGCCATGACGCGCGAAGACGCGCCATCGACGCGGGAAGATATTGCGTCCTTCGCCGCCCTTGGCGCGAGTGTTCCTTTCACGAGCCCAAGATTATTGGGGGCTCGGATCAGGCTCGAGCCAAATGGCCGCGGCTTCGAACTTATCCTGATCAATCCGGCGCAGACGAAGGGCAGCTATGTGATGCCCTGGCGCGCCCTGCCTGATATTGGTGCGCCCAGCCTCTTCGATCTGCGGCTTTGGGAAACCCTCTCAAAATTGAAGGACATCCACCCGACCGCGATCCGCCATGAAGCGCTCAAGGTCGCCAGTGAAGGCACTGCGGGGCGGCTGGTTGCCCAGGCAGCGCGTGAGGCGCTGGCGGATGAACAGCGCAATCAGAAAAGGCTCATGCGCCAATTTCTGGCGCTGCTTACGGGTGGGGCGTCCGCAAGCCTGCAAGCCCAGGCAGACCCAAGCGCTGATGAGCAACGCTCTCAGACCGCGCTGCCCCCAGCGCAAGCGCTTGATCCCGCATTGATAGATTCGCTTTCAGCACTCGCAGAAACGCTCGCCAGCCTTGGCCCCTCCGGAGTGACCGAGAAAGCCCCCTTCATTCGCCTGAGGGAAGAAATCATTGGCATGAGCGCGGCATTCAGGGCAGCCGCCGACAAGCGTGAGACTGGCGATGAAGCTTCCGTACTGCGCTTTCTTTCGGATGCTGCAGAGACAACGTTGCATTATGTGGATCTTGCCTGGACTGAAATTGAAGCGCGTCTTGGCGATATAGTGGAGCTTTTGTCCCGCCCCAGGATCAATGCGACCAAAATCCTTGAAAGGGCGCGGCGCGTTGAATGGCTTTTTGATGGATGGCCAATATTAGTGGCGCTTTGGCATCGTACGCCGCACGATCTCCGCCATCTTATTGCCTGGGATATGGCAGCCTTGCTCCCGCCTCTCCCGCGGGAGGTGCATGATTGGTTCACGGCTGAACAAGCCAGGGAAGCACCCACAAGAATGACGCGCGTGATTTCGCAAGGCACCGATTGGCGCACCGGACGCAATATTGAAATCACAGCCCGCAATGAAGGCCTCATTGGCTTCACGCTCAATTATGAAAATCGCATGACCGCCGCTGGGCAACAGCCGACCATCGGACAAAGGCGTGTTCGGATCAACAAATATTCAGGTGGTGGCACGAAAAGGCCGGAAGGCGCCGAATTCCAGGATGGCATCAGGAAGCAGGCGCCTGCCGATGGCGCCGGTGTGGGAGGCTTGGCTGCCAATCTCGGCAATGCCAGTGATGAAAATCTGCTGCGCATCATGGCGATGATTGATCGCCAACCGGATCGTTCTCAGCTTGATTTATTACTGACCGACATTCGGCCGAGGCTGGCACAGCTACGCCCGCCGCGTCCGCTTACCATGATGCGGCTGCTTTTCATGCCGCTGTCAGGCGCCTTGGTCGATCGGGCCGAATGGCGCCAAGACCCGGCTTCTATTCCAAGGGCCGCGCTCAGGCCGATTTTTTCGCTGCTGCGTGATCTACCACATGGTCCCTTGACAGAGGTGGAAGCAGCGCCATCGCAAGCGCTGTTCACGGATCTTGATCTTGTGGGACGCTTGGGTAGCCCCGTTTGGGCCTCGTCCGCACACCTATGCGAGAAAATCACCCCAGGTTCGCGATGGGCCGATGCAGGCTTCACGCCCGAGGATTTCCGCACGATGATGCGCCTGGCTGCCGGTGTTTGGCGCCATGCTGGTCCCATTTGGGGTGTGCTCAGCCAGGGTGCGGCGCCTGTCTCCGCCGATGCTTTGCGCACCGCCCTGTCCGGGCCAGCCGGCGAAGGGCCTGATGTATTTCGTGCTGCGTTCAGAACGTTGCTTTTGGCATCTGGTAATGTCGCCAATTTCACTGCACTCACTTCAGGCATGGCACCAGGTGTTTCAGAAATAGTCATTCAAGCCCTGGAAGAATGGATTGAAGCCGCGCTGCCAAAGCTTGCCGAACAGGACTGGATCGAAGCCACCAACCGGGCTGAGGAAATCGGCAAGACCCTGGAAGCGCTTGGCCTGACGCCCTTTTTCCAGATCCCGCGCAGACGCCAGCAGCTATCCTCCTTTTTCTGGCGGCTTGAAGAGCATAGCCGCGAAGTGCTCCTCGAAATCATTGATGAGGAGATTCTGCCGGCACTTAACCCGAGCACCGAACCCTATTCGGATGGCCGCCTGCTCGCTGCCGAAAGTCATGCGCGGGCGGCACGGCGGCTGGAAATTCTTGGCCGACATTTCGGTAATGATCCCGTCTACGGCGAGAACCGGCAGCGCCTGGCAAAGGCCTTTGACGCGGCCGAGAAGGTAAAATCGGATTTGGGCATAACGGCAACCGATTTGGCGCGACTCCGTGAAATCCTGCTCGGCCGACAAGACGTTTCCTGAGTGTGAATATCTAGGACCGCCTATTGGCGTTTCGTGTTTTTTCATAATTTTTGTCCTGATACTCTTCATGGCTCCGTTGCGGAATTTTTAAGCCTTTCATGCAAAAACGTCGGATGTGTCATCAAACCTTGCACATGACCTTCAGCGCTTAAGCCCGAACCTCTATGAGCCGGCGACCTTCACCGAGCGTGGTGTGAATATACCGTTTACAACACCCATTTTGCTCGGTACGCGCGCGAGACCTCAACAAGAGCGCGAGGGCCTTGAGGTAATTATCCCCAATCCTTCAGGCGGCGAAGGGGTCTATATCCTGCCATGGGTCGCCATACCCGAAATCTGTACCCCAACCTTGCATGATCGCAGGCTTTGGCATCTGCTGCGCGATGAGGCCATTCTGACGCCAGCTCTCGTTCGGGAGGCAGCCGAGACGGCAGCGCTTGAAGGCCATGCCGGGCGCGCCGCCATGATGGCCGTCAATCAAACACGCCAAGCCCGCGAAGACCGTGCCAAGCGTATCAACTTCGGATTATTGCTCGGCCTTATCAAACAAATGGAAGGGCCCAACCCCGGTCGTCCGGCACCGGAACTGGATGATCCGCGCCAAGTTGCCATGCGCGGCCAACGCGCGGTTCTGGCCTGCGCAAGTCAGCTACGCATGACGACCGAGGCCGTGGCTGCCGCGCTGGAGGAATTGGCCCGGGCTTTCAACGGCTTTGGCATGCCAAAAGACAATGATATGGCCCCCTCACGCCGGGTGATTTGGGAGCTTCAAACCCTCGCGGCCTCATTGGAAACATGGCGGGGCGACCTGCCCGCGCATATGGATTCCGGTTCAGCCGCTTTGGTCGGGCAGTCGCTCCAGTTGACCCTTGAAGGATCGCTCAGGGCAGCCGAGCAATTTGACGCGTTGATTGGCAATACCTACGCGGCCGTTCAGGCATGGCAGCAGGACAGGACGGATATTCTCCAGGAATTGTCGCGGCTTGATTGGCTGCTGGATGGGTGGGGGCCGATTCTCGGCATCTGGAATGCCGCTGCCGCCGCGGACAAGGGGGCAGCCATGATGGAAATGGCTGTTCTTGCGCCCATCCTGCCCAAGGAAGTCATGGGCTGGCTGGGCTTCACGCAGGATATGGCGCAGGAAAGGCGCAAGGTCAGGATCGTCAATCAATTCGAGGATTGGCGCAGCGGGCGCGTGATTGACATGATTGCGCGCAACGAAAATCTCGCATTCGGCAGCGGCCCGACGCGCGGCAAACCCATCATTGTCAAGAAATCGAGCGTGTCGCGGCCCATCAGAAACGGCGTCGGGAACGCAATAACGCATTCTGCAGGACTCAAGAATGAACCTGTCGGAAAGGATGGCAAGCGCGGTCGCAACCAGCTTTCTGAAACACGTCATCTGATCCATGCCCTGGCAGCCGCATCGGACATGGCCCTGGGACAGGTTATCGAAATTCTCGACCGTCTGCCCGATCGTTCCGAAGCTGATCGCCTGCTTGATGCGGCGCGCCCCAGGCTTCGGCAGATCAGGCCATCGCGGGGCCTGCAATTCACCCGCCTGCTGTTTCTGCCCCTCGACGGGGCCATTTCAGATAATCGGGACTGGCAAAAGGGCGATGCCAGGCTGCCACGAAGCGCATTGCCCGCCATAGCTGAGGCTTTGCGCCTGGCCATGGGCGCAGAAGCGGAACAGCTTGAAGCCTCCTTCACTGGAAAATCCTTTCATGACATCGCCGCGGTTGATCGTGCCGGGCGAATCCTCTGGGGGGCCGCCGCGCGGCTCGCACCGGAGCTCAGGCCAGGCCCTCGCTGGGAGCGCACTGGCCTGCGCGGCGATCAATTCGCGCCCCTGGTTCAACTTGCAGCCCACATTTGGCGGCATGCCATCCCGCTTTGGACAGCGATTCAGCTTGCCGGCTGGGGGCCGCCAGATGATGCCGTGCGCGCCGCGCTTTCCCCCATGGCCGGCGAGAATTCGCCCGCCTTCGGCATGGCGCTGGCGACCTTGATGCAAAAGGCAACATGCCCGGGTCAGGTCGCCAAGGAAGCGGCCAGATTATCCGACAAGGCGGGCATTATCGCGGATGCAGCGGTGGATGATTGGCTGGAAAGGGCGCGGGTTCATTTGCCGGGCGAGGATCTCATCACCGCGGCCGCCTTTGCCGAATCCTTCGGAAGAGCCTTCCAGGATCTGGAAAACGCACCCGCCACACGCAGTCCGCGCCGTGGCACGCGTTTGGTGCAATTGCGCCAGGAGGCCGAGGTGACCTGCCGCCTTGCCTATGAAGAAGGGCTTGAAACCCATATCCTGCGTCAATTGCCCGCCCTCTGCGCCGCTGCCACGCCGGAACTCATCTTGGCGATGGAAGGTCAGGCACGTGCCATGCGCCGCATAGAAAATATTGGGCGCCGCTACGGTCCCGACCAAGGCTATGATGGCGCTGGCAGACGCATTGCCGCAGCACTTGAAGCAGCAAGACAGGCCCTTGAGCCGGGCGGCATCACCAGGCTTGATTTGGCGCGACTCGCAGAGATCCTGCTTGGGCCGGAAGCGGCGCTTGGCTTCTTGGGCTGATTTCGTGCCGTGTTTGGGTCATAGCCCGGCAACAGCGCTTGGCCCGGCAACATGGATCGCCTATTCTGTCCATCGGTCTTTGCCTGGAACGGGGTGAAGCCGCTCAACCGCGAAACAAGGTCATGTCAGCAAGCCGCGACCCCAAAGCCTCAGACGCCGATAGGCTCCATGAAGCTGACCCTGCAGGATTTGCGGAAAGGGGCGCCTTCGTGCCTTTCACGACGCCCCAATTATTCGGCGCCTTGCTGAGCCGTGCCCGACCGGGTGCCGAGGAGGAATTGGCCCTGCCCAATTTTTCCGGGCAGCCGGGCCGGATCACGCGTTCAGGGGTGCAATTGCTCGAAACCCCGGGGTTGACAGCGCATGATCGCGTGCTGTGGCAGAAGCTTCAAGCCATCCCGCAATTTTCACCGGAAAAGCTGCGTGAAGCCGTGATCAACACCGCCGCAGATGGTTGGCGTGGGCGGGCGGCGATTGCTTGGGCCGAGGAACAAAAGGCAGCGGATTCCACGGTCTTGCGCCGCATGTTCTTTCTGCTGCTGACCGACCTGATCCGCCGCACTGAATTGCCGGGGGAAGCGAAGATTCCCCCGGAACAGGAAAGCCTGATCTATCTGCGCCCGCGCATTGGCAAGGCCGTGGCGCGTATTGCCAAGCGCTATTCCATGACCACCGAAGCTGTGGAAGCCGCGATTGAAGCCTTGGCGAGTGTCTTCATGCCGATTGGGAAACACCATGATGCCGTTACGGGCCATACAAGATTGGCCCTTACCGAATTGGAATCCTTCATCAAGGAAATTGATCAATGGCTCACCCCGCGCCGCGACAATGTACGCGGCATGCGGGCGGGGTTTCTGTTGCGCAAGGCGACCCTCGCCTTGGGTTGTGCGCGCGCCGCGATCAATGAACTTGATCGGGTATCGGAAGATATCACGATCCTGCTGCGCGCCTGGCAGCGCGATCAGGCATCTGTGCTGCGCCGCGCGTCCCGTCCATTATGGTTGCTGGATGGCTGGGACATCATCATTGCCCTGTGGCGCCAATCCGCACCATCTGACCGGGAAGCCTCATTCTGGGAAATGAGCCATTTGGTGCCCCATCTCCCGAAGGAGGTAGAGGGCTGGAGTGGCTTCCCCGAAGGCGCTGCCCAAGACCGCAAGGAAAGGGCAACTAGCGTCAAGGGCGCGGATTGGCGGCGCTTGCGCCCGCTGGAATTCATCGCCCGCAATGAAACCCTTCTGACCGGCACGCATGGTTCAACCCTTGCCGCTGAATCCAAAAAGCTGCGTGAAGCCTATCTGGTGCAGTCCACACGCTCCCTCACCCAGGCGGGGAATGACGGCAATGATGGCGCGGACGCGCTTTCGCGCATTTCCAAGCGAACTTCCCTTGCCTCTGACGCCGTCTTGCAACAGGTGGTCGCCGTTCTTGAAGCCGTGCCGTCGCGCGCCGTGCTTGACCCCATCATCGAAGCGGCGCGCCCCAGGCTGAAACTCTTGCAACCACCCCGGCCCATTACCTTCACGCGCATCCTGTTCATGCCCTTTGACGGTGCCGTAGTGCCGCCGGCGGAATGGAAGGCTGGCGGCACCAAATTCCCGCGCTCTGCCATGCAACCGATCGCCGATGCGCTGCGCGAAGCCATGGGCCCGGAAGCGCAGCACATTTCAGCCAATCTTGGCGGGCGCAATTTCTTCGATGTGCTGCAGGTTGACGCTGCGGGAAGAACGCTGTGGGCGGAAGCAGCCCGCCTTGCGCCAAGCCTGAACCTGCCGGATGGCCTGCCAAGCATTGGCCTCAACGCAGCCCAAAGCCGGGAATTGCTTGATGTCGCCGCGGCGATTTGGCGCCATGCTGATGCGATCTGGGAAGCGAAGCTTGCCGCCTTTTCCGGCCCATCGCCCGAATTGGTCATTGGCGCGCTCAAAGGGCCGGCGCAGGAAGGCCCCGCTGTTTTTGGCCTGGCCCTGACCAGCCTTTTGCATCGCGCCCAAAGCCCAGGCTCAGTGCTGGCTACCGCGGCTAGGCTTTCGCCCATCGCCGGCAACGTTGCTGATGACAAGCTGACGGAGTTGCAGCGGGAGCCGTTGCCGAGCCTCCCTGCCGAGGATGCTATGCGCGCGGCGCATATTGCAGAAGAATTTGTGGCGCTGGTCAAGGAATTGGAGACGGCACCGGCAGGCCAAATCAAGGACCGCCGGACAGTAACCAGACCACTTCTCATTCAGTTCTCCAACTTGATCTTCGAAACCCTCTCCAGGATCTATGATCGTCAATTTCTGCCGGCACTGAAGGATCCGAATGCCAAGCGCCGGGCGGCCATAGTTCTCAATATAGAATACCTCGCTCGGGCACTTCGGCGCCTGGAGGATGCGGGTCGCCGCGCCGGGGCTTTTGAAACCTTTGACCAGCTGCAGCTTGCCTATAAGCAGAAGCTGAAAGCCAGCCTGGACGCGCTGGATGGCGGGGGTCTGCAACGCCATGATGTGTTCAGGTTTACGGAAATCCTGCTTGGCTCCGAAAAAGCGATGATCCTGGCGGCGCCGCCGGCCAAATCCGCCCCGCGCAAATAGGACATCTTCAACTTGGGCGAAGCCATTGGCTCAGGGGTTTCCACCTTTCCGGCTCTGGGTCATGATCACTTGAATTGCAACACCCAGCCCAGGAATGCGCCATGGCTCTCCGCTGCGATCTGATCATCCGCGATGCGACCATCATTGATGGCACCGGC